>OGPE01000020.1_pt1 | contig 111478 bp, 136 predicted proteins | sample 1552881 | NCBI WGS metagenome assembly OGPE01 (sample SAMEA2580236, study PRJEB22360) | human gut metagenome | biome: human gut; feature: human-associated habitat; material: faeces | place: Denmark | collected 2008/2010 | reverse complement strand
TTGTTCCTAGAGGGATAAGATTTATATCAGAATTAGGAACAAACTTTAGATTTTACAAGTTACCTGTAAAATGTATAATTAATAAGCAACTCCCTGGATGTGGTTTTACAGAATACTGTCTTAGAGGTCCTGAAAATGTAATACTTTGTTCTCCCAGAAAAATGTTATTAGAAAATAAAAAGGATCAACATGGTAGAGATGTTTATTTAGTAGTGAATGAACTAGAAAAGGAATTAATCGTTGATAAAGATCTTTCCAAGGTAGATAAAACTAGATCTCAAGTATTTATGGAAAAATTAGATGAGATGGTTAATGGGAAAAATACTGTCTATAACCGATTAATGAATGAAATTAAAGATTATTTGAGTGAGAGAAAATACCTAGGAGATAAGCCTTGTAAAATTCTAGTTACTTACGATTCTTATAGGATTGTAAAAGATATATTAACATATTTAGGTATATTTCAAAGTTTTTATACTATTATAGACGAATTTCAAACCATCTTACATGACTCTAAATTTAAAAGTAATACAGAACTAGACTTCCTTTATCACTTACATCAATCTCACAGTGCATTATTTGTATCAGCTACACCCATGTTAGAGGAATATTTAAATATGTTAGATGAGTTTGATGGCTTACCTTATATTAATATGGATTGGGGTAAGGAGGATCCATCTAGGGTATTAAAACCTGCTTTAAAGGTACTTAGTATGATGAGTGTAGGAACAAAACTTCCTGAAATTATTCAATCTTATAAATCTGAAAATTTTGAAAGTGCAGTTCGAATGATAAATGGATATCCTACTAAAATAGTTAGTGATGAAGCTGTATTCTACGTAAACTCAGTTAATCATATTACCAGTATTATAAAGAAATGTGATCTCCAACCAGAAGAGGTAAATATATTATGTAGTGATACACCAGAAAATCTTAAAAGGATACAAAAGAAATTAGGAAAGAGATTTACTATAGGAAAAGTGCCATTAAAAGGAGTTAAACCTAAAATGTTTACCTTTTGTACTAGAACAGTTTATTTAGGAGCAGATTTTTACTCTACCTGTGCTAGATCGTTTATCTTTAGTGATAGTAATATAGATTCTTTAGCTGTTGATATATCAGAAGACTTGCCTCAGATTTTGGGTAGGCAAAGATTGTTTGATAATCCTTGGAAGAATGAAGCTACATTTTATTATAGATCTACCTGTGATTATAGAAAGGTTAGTCAAGAAGAGTTTGATAGAGAAATAGAAAGAAAAAAGAAGGCTACTAACGATTTATTATCTGCATTTAGTACTGCATTAGATGAGGCTAAATTAACATTAGCTGAAGCTTATCAAACACTTGCGAAAACTCAAAATTATAAAGATAGTTATGTAGCAGTAAATGAACATCAAGGTGGTACTTTGATTCCTGTACTTAATAATTTAGTATTAGTAAATGAGATTAGAGCTTTCAGAATACAACAAATAGATTATAAAGATAGATTTACAGTATTCTCTACTATCCATAATACATTATCTCCTGATGATATAATAAATCAGGAGGTATCTGAATTTCTGAGAGAATATCAAAAATTAGGAACCTTTAGGAGTAAATTGAAATATTTATGTGAATATGGATTTTCAGATGAAGTAATAGGAGTAGTGTTAGATCAGATAGGGGAGCATGATAATATTAAATCTTATTATATATCATTAGGTCCTCGAAAACTTAAAGCTTGTGGATATAACAGGTATGACATAGAAAAAGAGTTGGGAGTAGTAACATTTTCCTATGAACTATTAGAGTCTAATATTTATTCAGAATTTAAAGTAGGAGATAAATTAACATTATCTAGTATAAAAGATAGGTTAGGTTATTTATATTCTAGTATTAATTATGATGCTACACCAAAAGCAAAAGACCTAGAAAATTACTTTGAGGTAAAGGAGTATAAATCTACTGAAGTTGTAGATGGAGAGAAAAAAAGAGTAAGAGGTTATGAATTATTATCTAGAAAGGAGGTGTGTTAATTATGAAGTTAGGTAAATTAATTTCTAAAGCAATATCTTGTATAGATTCTTATATTAATCCACCAACAGAAAAAGAATTAAAAGATAAGCATAAGACTGAGTTTTTTGTCTATATATCCCAATTTCCTGGATTTATGGCAATGAATATATTAGATGAAATTGAGGAACTCGAAATGGATATTTTATCAGAGGATTATTATAATATAAGAGCTGGAAAAACGTGGAAGGTTCTTATATTATATCAAGGAACTTCAGATTGTTTGGGAAATATAAATAAAGTTCTAAAAGAAGATTTGGAATATTTTAGGAAACGAGTGATAAAATTAAATGAAACGTACTTAAATGGGGAAGTTTCAAGTATGGAAAATTATGATAGAAAAATACTTAGATGGTGTTTTCAATCAGAAGATCCAGAATTTAGTAGTAAATTTTTTAAATATTTAAATAAGTTGTTAAATGGTAATAAAACGTAAATTATTCTCTAAAGAAGTAGAGAGAAAGAAATCTGATAAAGGATGGGATGCTGCTTTAGGAGCTGGTATTGGTGCTACAGCTGGAGTTGCTGGTAAAATGAAGCTTGAGAAGATTAATTCAATTAAGAAATTAAAAAATGCTACTAATGCTAGAATAAATAAAGTTCATGACTATCGAACTGAGAAAGTAGAAACAGAGATGCAAAGGAGAATTAATGCTTCTGTTGATCCTTTTGAAAAATCTGTAATAGATGAGGTTAGAAGAGGTAAACATGATATAATTAATAATAGCCGTAAAAATATGATAGAAACAGTTGGAAAGAAGAAACGAAAGCTAAAAATTGCGACAGCTGCTATCCCAATTGCTGGAGCTATTATTGGTGCAGTTTATGGTCGTGATAATAATCTCAAGAAACAAAGAGATAAAATAGAAGATGCTGCAGGAGATAGAGTTGCAGATATTGTTAGAGGAAAGAAAGAAAAATAAATATAAAAATTAAATTATTATGTCAACAAGAAGTACTATTTCAGTTAAGATACCTACTGAAATGATTGGAAAGGTATACGAGAACATTCATGGACATCAAGTTTATCTAGGAGGAGAGTATATGGTTATTTACTGTCACTTTGACGGTTATTTAGATGGTGTTGGAGAGATTTTGCAGTGTTATTATGATTCATTTGAGAAAGCTTTTGAGTTAATTCTAGGTGGTGATATCAGTTCCATCGCAGAGTCTCTTGAGGGTTGTGACTATTATGTTCGAAGAGGTGAGAGTTGGGAGAATAGCAAACCAGCTTTTTCAGATAAACCACCTAAGAGAGTTGAAGAGTATTTATATATCTTCGAATCAGGAAAGTGGTATGTTTATAATGGGTATAATTGTAATGGACCGCTGGAGGATTATCTCAGCCCGGAAATCTCTTCAAAAGATGACATGATTTCGTTACCTAAGAATTTTTGTTATTATTTACATGGTTATTTATCTGGGCTGTCATCTACCCAGCGAGAAGATAAAGGACTTGATTCTATAATTAAAACATTGGAGGGTTATTTAGATGTTTAGAGTAATTATTTGTGGTTCTAGAGAATTTGATGATTACGATCTTCTTAAGGAGAAGTGTGATCTTATTTTATCAAGAAAAGCAGCAGACCCAACGGAAAAGATTGTGATTGTTAGTGGATGTGCTAGAGGTGCTGATAGACTTGGAGAAAAATATGCTGAAGAAAAAGGTTATGAAGTTTTGCGTTATCCAGCTGATTGGGATAGATATGGAAAAAGTGCTGGGTATAGGAGAAATAAACAAATGGCAGAAGTGGCTAATGCATGTATAGCTTTCTTTAGTTCGGTTGCAGAGAATAAAGGAACTAAGAATATAGTATCTCTTGCAAGGAATATGAATCTTCTTGTAAGGGAGGTAAAAGAAGAGGATTAAAAGCCTTATATATGTAATAAAAATAAATGTGAGAAATAATATGAAAACAGTAAAAGTAATTGTAGGTACCTCTGTAATTATTGGAGGTATATATTTAATATATAAAGCAGTTAAGAAGACGAATAGTGTAATAGATGGTGTTTCAGAAGTAAAAAATAAGATGAACACTTTTATACAAGATCAAGCAATTAACTGGATGAAAGATATTAATAAGAACTTAGAAACAAAAATAAAGGAAAAAGAAGACAAGTTACTAAACGATAAAGAAAAGAATTAACGGGTTCTTTTAAGTTTGTAATATTGTTGTACCCTATTTAGTCCATCGGTCTGTGAAGATAGATGGATTTTATTTTTCTTCCTTTTTGAGTCCTTTAAAGCCTTATTAATGTAGAGAAAGAAACTCCTTAAGCTAACAATGAAATAGCTTAGGGAGATTTTTTATTAATAAACTTAAAAGAGAATAAAAATGGAAACAGGAGAAATTACAAGACAAGCAAAACAAAGCTTAACTATCTTTAAAAAAACAACTTCATGAATGTCAGTGTAGAGAGAATCGATTAAAAGAATATTATGAAAAGAAGTGGCTGACAAAGAAAGAGTTTTTAAAGAAAATAAGAAAGCAGAGAAAGAAAAGAGCAGAATTTGCAGAAAAGTATCTCACTAAATATAATGAATTTAAGAATCTTGGAGAAAAGATGTCACTAGAGCAAGAAAATTATGCTAGGGATGCAGATATAATAGTAAGTAGTTGGTTTATAATAACTCACCAATCATTACCTAAATTATTTATCTTAGCTGGAATGGTATCTGTTATAATGAAGAAAATAACTAAAGATTTTTGGTTATTGAGTGAGAAGAAAAAAGAGAGGGAAATTTAATCCCTCTCCATTTATTTTTTTTTATTTAAAGCTTACAACTGGGAACTTAGCCGCGTCATAAGATAAACAGTAATCACCTTCTGGACCAGCTACAGCATCTTGACATACCATAACTACTTGACTTTCATTTTTAGTGCCACAAACTGAAGCAGGATCAGCTGGATTAATCTTTACTCCAGCATGAACTAAATTATTAAAGTTAACAGTAATCTTACCGTCACCAAACAAGTTATTAGCATTAACCTCTTCTTCAGTCTTATTAGTATAATCTTCGCAAATCAAGAAACCTTGCCATGGAGCTCTAGTTTCCCATTGATCTACAGTACAGTTATTAATATTAACAACTACACCAGAAGCATTAGACTTATTACTTAATCTAAGAGCATTACTGATCTTTTCGAAATAACAGTTATTCAATGTAATAATAGCATTGTCTTGAGTACCGAATACTAAGATAGCATTATTACTGAATTCACCTTGGAATTTACAATTATCGAACAAGATATTTTTCGGAAGTACAGAATTGCTTGCTAGACCAATCTCAATACCGTTATAAACTTCAGATGCATCAAATACCATATCTTTGAATACGATAAATTCAGCATTATTTACGCTTATTACAGTATTTCCATTAGCTTTCGGGAATGAACCTGAAATATTTAGATCTTTGGCTTCTACATCACCAGCATTCAATTTAAGTCTAGCATTATCACTTACTTTAATTGATTTTAATGAGATAGACTTACCAACGATTTCAGCATTTTCATTAATAGATCCTGATACGATATAATCCTTAGAAGAATCTTTCAATTCACCAGCAGAACCGTCAACACTTACAACTTCAGTATTTGTTTTAGTAAGAACATCAACTTTACTTTGAAGAATTTGAACTGTTGCATTCAAAGCTTCAAGAGTATTGCTAAGATCAGCTACATCAGATACATATGCAATTTGATTTGCTTCAGGTTCAGACTGTCCAGCTTCTTGAACTGTAGGTCTTTGTCCCTTAGGAGTATTGATATTAGTAATAGTATAAGGACTACCGAGATCTACTACATTCCACTTGTTTAGTTGAATCAAACTAATTGATTTACCACCTACATTTACTTTATTTTCAAGATCCTCTGAATTAGAACGTGCATTGATCAATTCATCATTATCTAGTGTAATGACTTTTTTATCTCTACCTTCATAAGTAGATGTTGTAAATTTCACTGCACTAGCTAAATTTGCTTCAATTTCTGCTTCTTTTTCAGTTGCTCTTGATACTTCTGCTACAATTGCATCTGCATTTGCTTTTTCTGCTTCTCTTGCAGTAGTAGCTTCAACTTGGAGGTCATTCTGAAGTTGAGTATCTGCAGTACTTCTAGCTTCTATTTCAGCTTCTAGATTCGTGTTAACTTCAGTAATATCTTTCTTTACTACGAGTTCATTTTCAGGAGCTATACTAGCAGAATTACCTACACCATAGAATATACCATCAGGAGTAGCATTAAGTCTTGCACCTACATTAGTTGATTTCTTCTTAGAATAAATTTGTACATGAATTCCATCATTACCATCATTTACTCCAACGAAAGAGAGAGTGTCTTTATTACTATTATAATATTGAGAACCTCCTCCATCTGTTTCGTTCCATATTCTAGCATATGAACCATCAGCATGTTTATAAGAGGTATCAAAATTACCACTCTCTTCTTTATCTGTGTTAGTCCAGATTCTACCAAGAATATTAGTTAATACTTCATTAGAACTTTCAGTTACTTCTTCTTTAGTAGCATAAGGTTCCAAATCTACTTCTGGAATAGCATCAATAGCTTCTTTAATCTTACCATCTACTTGAGCTTCATTTTGGAAACCTAGATCGTTTTCAAGTTCAGATACTTTAGTAGGAACATTACCGATCTTTTCTTCAAGTTCAGAAACTTTAGTATCAGTAGCACTCATATAAGATTCAAGATCAGATTGAGATGCCTTAAGATTAATATTATCTTGAAGTTCGGCTGCTTTAGTTTCTAAATCTTCTGAAAGAGCAATTCCTTTAGAACCATTAAATAGAGGACGAGGTTCAGATCCAACTAAGTTAAGATCCATACCAGCAGAGCCAATCTCTACTTTATTCTCGGGTGTTACTTTTGCCAGGTTAAATCCAGCAACACCTTCTGCATTAACACCACTCAAAGAATCACCATTAGCAAGTTCGATAGTCTTAGAACCATCTTCGAGAACTTTATAAGAAATCAATCCTTCTTTTGCAGCTTCAATATCTTCGGTAAGAGCAATTTCCTTAGTATCATTATAAGTAGGACGATCTGCAGAACCATTAAGATTCAATTCAACCCCAGGAGCACCAAAATTAGCTTTATCCCACTTAGACAACATTACTAGATTATGACCTTCTCCCTTAGTATCGATACCAGAAATATTGTCATAATTAGAAAGTTGAATTGTTTTACGACCTTCACCGAATTCTTGATACTTAACAACACCTTCAAGATCAGCAGAAATACCATCAACCTTTTCAGTAATAGCATCAACAGCAATCTTATCAGCCTTAGAATCAAGACCTTCGTTAACTGTAGCAAAACGATTATCAACACTTTCTGCATCAGCCTTAGTAGCTAATTGTTCAGTAATCGCATCAACTGCTATCTTATCCGCTTTTTGATCAAGTGCTGAATTTATATTTTCTACTGCACTATCAACATCTGCCTTATCAGCTTTAGTTTCAAGAGCAGCCTTAACTTCTTCTATCTGTGCCGAACTAGATTCAACATCACTCAGGTACGCAATCTTATGAGCTTCTTCACCAGACTGACCTGCTTCTTGTACAGTTGGACGTACATCTTTCGGAGTATTGATATTAAATGGGACGCTAGAAGAACCAAAATCAGCTACACCCCAACGATTAAGCTGAACGAGACTAGATGTACCACCTTCTAAGTTACCACCTAAAATAACATCACCATTCTTAAGAACAATAGCTTTACGTTCTGGGAGATTAGAGTCAGCTACATCTTCATATTTAACAGCTTTCTTATTAATAGCATCGATAGAAGAAGCAAGATTTTCATTAACTGTTACTAGGTTAGCAGCAACTTCTTGAACATTCTTCTTAATTTCATTGATACCTTCTACTTTAATACCTGCTTCAGATACACTCAAGTAAGATTCACTGGAAGGATCTAATTTAATAGAGAATCCATTTTCAATCAATTCAATACCATTACCAGCTACGTAAGTATCAACCAAAGAGCTAAGATCAACTACTGAAGTTTGTTCTCCTTCAGAAGTGTTAAATACAAAGGTCAATGATTTATCTTCTGCAGAGTATTCAACAGATTTCAAGAATTGGTCTGCAGGAATATTAATAGTACCAGCAATTTTATCACCTACTTGAAGTTCATAAGTTAAGTCATCTTTCTTAACTAATGCAATAGTTTCCATATTGCCATGAACATCTTCAAGAAGGGCAATTTGTTTGGAATCGTTATAAGTAGGTCTTTCAGCAGAACCGTTTAAGTTGATTTCTACTGAACTAGAACCTAGATCTACTTTATTCCACTTAGAAACCATAGCAATATTCACAGCACTACCATCAGTAGTTTTTCCGCAAATATTATCATGATTGTTTAGGAAAATAGTCTTACGTCCAGGATTTTGTTCAGTTGCTGTATCTTCATATTTAACAGCTTTTTCAAGTTCTGGACGTATCTCATTATTGAGTCCTCCGTTTATGGTGCTGAAACCGTCTGCAACATTCTTATTGATATTATTAACAGCTTCAACAAGATTATTGTTTACAGTTGCAATATCAGCTGCATTTTTTTCAATTTTTCCTTCAAGTTCAGTGAGATCAGCACCTTCACCGTTTACTTTTTCAGCTAATTCATCAATAGCTGCTTGAAGTTTAGCATCGCCTTCTTCACGATTAGTTACTTCAGCTGCAATACCATTATTAATAGTTTCGATAGCCTGAACAAGATTATTATTCAGAGTTTCGATAGAAGAAGCTACATTTTCGTTGATTTGATTTACCATTCCATCAACACGAGAAGCTTCTGATTCAATTTTTTCAGATAACTTAGCGTCACCTTCTTCACGGGCACTAGCTTCTTCAGTTACCTTATTTTCTAGAGCAGAGAGTTGTTCTTGGATATCACCTGGAACTTCTCCACCACCTGTAGACGCGATATCGTATACAACTCCGTCAACACTAATCTTAGAGATTTTTTCGCTCATAATTTATTCTTTCTTTTAATTAAACGTTTAATAAAATTTTCTTAATCATTTACAAGACCTAGGGTAGAATCTTTGTAAGTTACTGTTTCATCGTAGATCATCAATGTATCTGGGGATTTGAAACTTGCATGATAACTATTAGGAAGGTATAATACTCCATTCTTGACATAAATTTTATTATTTTTGTCTTGAGTATCTGGATCTGTACCATTTACTTCCTGAATAGTTTTGCAATAGACTTCATAAATCAGCGGAAGATTGTAACCTATATCCCCGAACGCATTGTAATCACTTCCAGGGTTGAATCCACAACCACAGTTGCAAAAATCATTCATAATATTTTAATAATTATTATATATTAAATAAACACTACACATTTCTTAAGAAAACAAAAGAACAACTACAAAATTTCTTTTATAATTGTTCTATGTCATGTATTAGGGTTTAGGTTTCCTAGGAGCGCAAAAACATCATTTGGAGAAAGAAAAAAGAAGGGAATTAACCCTCCTTTATTTTTACATTTACGTTTCCAGTTAAAATGAAATAATCTATATCTATATTCCAACAAAGACCATAATGTTCTATTACATCACTTAATTCAATATAAGTATGATAACCAAGATTATATATAGACCTTATTTCTTTTACTGTACGAGTTGCAATATCACCTAATGTTTTCATATTCTTATGTTGAATATCATAATCTACTAAAGTATTAAGTGCTCTACGAGAAAGATTTAAGTCTCTTATACTAGTTTTTAATAATCTCATTCTCTTTTCTTGCTCTTCACTTAAAGTAACATCAATATTTTCTACATTTTTGATTCTCTTAAGTTCAGCTAATTCTATGTCTTTGGTCATGTTCTCTTTTGTTAACTTTTCAAGTTTTTCGAGAACTAGTTTATTGTTATCATATAAAAATTTTATATTATCATTAATATATTTAGTAAAATCACTTTTTGTCAAACCATAAGAATCTGCTAATTTCTTAATTTCATCAACATTCTTTTCTCCTTTTCCTTTATTAATAGAGTTAAGAAAAGTTAAGTATTTCCATAAAATTTCATTGATGCGGTGAAAATCTGAGTTATCATTATAGTAATGAATATTGTCTATTAAAGATGCAATAATTAATTCTTTGCAGTGTGAGTATCTTCTATATCCAATTCTTATAATTCTTGTAACATCTTCTACTTCTTTGATCTCTTTTTTCATTTTTTCGATCTTTTCATCTAGCTGGCGTTCTAATTCTCCTAAATCAGTTGTCTTTTTAGATAAACTGCTTTCCAATAAATCAATCAGAGTTTTCTTATCTACATATGTCATATTTTTAATAACTCTGATAGTAATTAAACCAGATTTACCCCAGTTTGTAATAGTTTGTGTACTTACTTTTGCTAACTTTGCAGCATCAGTTCTTGTAATCCATTTTTCTTTTTTCATCTTCTTTTAAATTTTAATTTATACACTAATAAGGCTTTGAAGAAGAGCCTATTTTCCTTATAAATGATTATGAAATATTTTTATTATGAAAAGAATAAAACAAGTAATTAGAAAAAATCTACCTGAGACTAATAGTAGTTCGTCTCACTCTGTAGTAATCTGTGTTGATCCTAATTCATTGGTTGATACACTTCCTATGGATTCAGAGGGAGTTATACATGTTCCTAGAAGATCTGAATCATTTGGTTGGGAGTATGAAAAATATAATGATCCAATGACTAAACTTCAGTATGTATGTGGTATAATTTGGAAATATAAGAGTAATCGGAAGAAAGTAAAACTCTTAAAAGAAATTGTCCTAGGATATACTGGAGCAAAGGATATAGTATTTGACTGGGAAGAAAACAGGTCAAATGATGATGTTGTTGAAGAGGATGAGGATTATTACTGGGATTCTGGTGCTCCTGAGATAGATCATAATAGTTCTGATATATTTCCTGAAATTATGGAATCAGCTAGATCAATTAAGAATTTTATATTTAATTCAAGATCTTGGCTATATTTAGGAAATGATAATTCAGATGCTCCAGAGGGTTTCTATGAAGAAAAAACTGATGACCCAGAAATTATCGTTAGTGTTGATTATGGAGGAGATATAGGTAGAGTTGATTTTGAATATAATAAATCAGTAGGTTGTGATATAGAGAATTATCTGAAAAACGAATCTTTAATTTCAGATATAGTTTATAATATCAAAACCAAAAAATTTGAAAAAAATCTTGGAATGGAAAAGTGGAGAGGATTTCATAGTGATAATCAGCTTACTTTTAGACCTATTTCTCTTAGTGATAGAAAATTATATTGGATTAGTGAAAGTCTGGAAAAAGAGATTATAAATAAAACAATAATAAAAGGTGATGGTAAAAAACAAAAATCAACCTTACTATACTCACTTTCTACAAATGAAAATGAAATCTTTAAAGAGTTAATAAAAGATACTCAGACTTGGGGATCTCATTGGATTAGTTTACCATATACAGTAATGACAAAAGAGTTCGGAAAAGTACTATGATAACAGATGAATATTCTTATATAAACGGAAATTATTATGTTACTCTTAATAATTTATCAGGTACAAAAACTTATCGAGCATTAAGAAGAGGAGAGGAGCTTATTTCAAAGTTTCCTGATTCTATAGACTTGAAAATAACAAATAAGTGTTCTATAGGATGTCCATTTTGTCATGAATCTAGTATCTCTGAAGGAAAGTCTTTTGACCTACAGAAAACTATTGATGTTTTATCTCAGCTTCCTAAAGTTGGAATAGAATTAGCTATTGGAGGTGGAGATGTAACTGAAGATTCTGTTATAGATGATTGTGCTGTTTTATGTAAGTGGGCAGATGATAATGGATTTGTTCCAAGACTTACCATAAATTCTAGGTCTCTAAATACTGAAGAGAAGCGTAAGAAATTTCATGATAAACTTGATATGGTAAAAGTATTTGGAGTAAGTATTGATAGGTTTGATAAAAAGTTAATAAATACTTTAGAAGACGAATATACTACATATTTTAAAACAAAAGTATATCATATCATTGCCGGAATATTTCCCCCAGAAGATCTCCAAGAACTGATAACGTCTGGAAGACAAGTATTAATTCTTGGTTATAAAAATTGGGGAAGAGCTCTCGGCAATCCACCCAAGTATGATCTTAAGGAGTGGGAAAAGACTTTAAAGAGAATTTTGTATACTCGACAAAATAATCTATCAGCTACTATAGGATTTGATAATTTAGCGATAGAACAGCTTGGAGTACGTGATTGTATAACAGAGGCTGATTGGAAGAGAATGTATATGGGAGATGAATTTACTCATACTATGTACGTTGACGCAGTTTCAGAAATATTTGCACCTACTTCTAGAGATTCATTTAGAGTTTCTTGGAATGATATGAAAATTTTAGAATTTTTTAATACTTATAAAAATGATAAAGTTAATAACAAAGAGTAGATATTATAAAATTCTTGGAAAGGAAATTTATAAAGACTATGTAAAATATTCTAAAGTAGTATTTCCTGAAGAGAGATGGAGTAAGTTTCTTAGTATCTCAGAGTCTTCATGTATATATTTTCTTTTGGAAGAGGAAAATAAAGTTTTTGTATATATTCCTTCCCTCGAAGTATTATTAATTCCAGGAATGTATAAAAATTCAGATGACTTATATAATAAAATTTTAGCTTCAGAAACAACATTAAGTAATTGGAAGGTAAGTTTAATAAAAGAACTGAAACCCTCTGAACATAAGCAAGATTATATTTTGAATACTTTTAAAATAGGGAACTTTCAATGTCTTCTTGATAGAAGTACTTCTGAAATTGTGTATACTTCTGGGAAATATAGGTTGATTAATTCTGATTTTCCTGAAGATTCAATGGATTTTTCGTTAACTAATAATCTTGGAGATCCAGATGCTTATTGGAAAAGTACATATTTAGCATTTCCAGAGAAATCAGAGATAATGTTATCAGATAAACCTAAATTACAACTAATTGAAGATTTAATTGCAATTATATTAAATGAAAACGGAAGAAATTATCAAAGAACTGATAGCAAGAGTTAATAGTACTCTTAGTTATTATGAGAAAGATTATGTCAGTGTTAAGAGAACTCCATATGCTGAGCGAGAGAGATGTGTTAGCTTTGAACAATACATAGAAGCTAGGTTTAATTATGAGTGTTCTAAGATTCCAGAATTATATGATGCAGTAATAGCAACAGACGGACATTTATTTTCTTGTACAGAATTAATTGATTCTGATACAGCAAAAAGAAGGTTTACTACTGCATCAGTTGTTCTTGTAGATCCAAAAACGCTGATAGGAGCAAACGAAAATCTTATTAATGAGATATACAGGATTCATGATTATCTTGGAGGATCTTGTATAAAATTCAATAATGTTAAGAAAAAAATTAAGTTTACAATTGAGTAAAAGAGAAAAATTATGAAGAAAAATTCTTGGAGATTAACAAGTGATTTGATAGCTTATTTTCCGTGTGATTTATCAGTTTCAGCAGGGAAGCGTGTTTTTTTAGCCTCTCCTGAAAAAAAGTCTTATAAAGCGGCAGTACAAAAGAATATCGAATCTGCTTTTGATGAAGTGATTATTGAATCTAATTCATTTAAATTAAAAGTATCTAATGATCTTAGTGTTTATGTAAAGTGTGATGAATTTCCTGATCCAGAACAATATTACTTAGTTTGTAATATGTATCGGACAGCTTTTGGAGTTCCTATGATTGGCAATATAATTACTCAGGTTAAGAGTGATAAAGCTAATTTTGGAGACACAGTATTTGAAGCAGTATTTTCAGAAGATTCTCAAGAAAGTGTTTATTTTATGACACCTGAAATGGCGGAATATAAAAGTGCTTTCGAAGAGATGAAGCGTAGAATGAATTGTACTTTAAATAAAAAAGTAAAGAAGTGGATTCCTGGTGGAAGATATGATACATTAACAAATACGTATTATTATCTTGGAGAATTTAAGAGTAGAAAAAAGAACGAGTTAAATTCTGATTTTCTTGGAGATTCTTCAATGGTTCCAGCGTATCTATATGTTTCTGAACTTGGAGATGAGAAAAAAATCTCTGACATTCTAAAAACCAGAAAAATTGGTTCTGGACCGGAAGATATTCAGATTATGTACTCTCTTCCAAGCGCTGTAGATTCTGGAAATGTTTTGGAGAATGATATAACTTGTCTGAAAGATTATCAAAAATATATCTTTGATAATTCAATGAAGGAATATACAATTACTTCAGATTATGGATTTTCTAGTTATTCAAATCCTAAATATATTCTTGATATTCTTTCATTGAAATCAAGTGAATCAGATTCTTATGCAGATCTTATTCCTGAATCTGTTTCTGAAATGATTAAGAATATGTTACATGAAGTTGTATTATGTTCTTGGGATTTGAATAAGAATAGAGAAGACATTTATATTGGTGAAGGAAATAATAATGATAAGAATGCAGAAAACTTAGTAAGGAGATTTTATCAAGATTTTAAAGATGGAAATGCAATGAGAAATTTGTATTACAGAAAACTCTTTATAGATCTTGGAATAAATATAAATGAAATAGCAGTAGAGGTAGTAAGTCAAGGTAATCCAGAAAGTTTAATACTATCTGGAATTGAGAATTATGTATCTTTAGGAAGTATTTATTTTAAAAATCACTTTACAGATGCTTCCAGAAAGATTAGTAGACAAAGAATTAAATCAACAAATTATACTCTAGAGGTAGTTAAATTATCTGATTTATTCTCTGCTACACCTAATTTATTATTGGATATTAAAGATTTGATAGAAAACGCTAGAAATAATTTTGGATTAGGTGTAAGAACTTTTTATGATACTAATACCGGTACTAAAAAATCTCCGAAAATATATACAACAATTGAAGTAGATATTTTAGACTTGATTAAGTACTATGGAGGTATTAAAAATATTCCAGAAGTTATTGTAAATGAAATTATATCAAGTAAATTTTGGAATCTTCAAGTGTTAATTGATAAAGAAGGAGTATTAGAGTGATATGGCTAAGCAAGAGAATTTATCATTTACAGGAGAAGTTGTTGAAGAGCTCGGGAATTCTATGTTTTCAGTAGAATTAGATTCTATGGAGCATCAAGTATTATGTACTATATCAGGTAAAATTAGAAAAAATTATATAAGAATTCTAGCAGGAGATAAAGTGAAAATTGAAGTAAGTCCTTATGATTTAACAAAAGGACGGATTGTTACTAGATTATCTCTTATAGAAAATAGTGATAACAAAAATAGTAGTAATAACAAAAAGAAATCAAAAAAGAAATGATTAAGTACAACGTAACAAACAGTATGATCGGTAATATTTATCCGATTTTTTTGAGTAATAACAAACTAGTCGAAGATCCATCATACTATCTGTACAGAATTGTGAGTCCTAGTTTAAGTCCAGATCTTATTCCATATATATCATTGGAAAAGATTAGTGAAAGAACAAAAATTGGAAATCCAAAAGAATTCTGTGATAGTCAAAAGAAAAAAGCTATTCGTGAACATTTAGATGTTATTTCTATGTGTCTTGGTAGTCGTGAAGGTCTTGAAGAAAAGGCAGTTGAGTTCTTGCAAGGAATTCTGTGGAGAGATAAACCAGTAATTGATAATGGTTTTCCTGGATTTCCGTTGATTGAAATGGAGAATGGTAATAATATCCAGAAATCAGTAATTATTGGTCTTAGAGATACAATGAGATGGAAGTATTATAAATTGTATCCTGGAAATTATGTTGATATTCTCTGGACTGCTAAGACTTATGCAGTATTTAAACTTTGTGGTGAAAAAGGAAAAGAGGAAGTTTGGATTGAACCGGTCGGATTATATAGTAATACAGATCCGAATATGAAAAATCCTCTTCCAGTAAATCTTGAATCTTTAGACTATCCTACTGATAGATGGTCTATTACAAAGGGTAAACTTTCTGAATTGAATCGAGCATTGAAAAAGCTTGAATGGGAAAGTTTTAATAGAAAAGAAATTTGCGTAGATTAATTATCATAATAGTTCTAGTCCTTGGTTGGAGTGTTTATAGCCCCTCCAAGGACTTAGATTCTACTCCATTAGCTACATTTTATTATGCTAGATCGGGAAGCATTACAGCAGATGGAAGTAAAGTTCATCCTGAAAAAGTTAAAACAGGTGAACATAGATGGATTGCAGTCTCTAGAGATCTCAGAAGGAGTGGGAAATTTAACTTTGGAGATACAGTTCTAATCCAGTCTAAGAAATGTCCAGGTTTAAATGGTGAATGGATAGTAAAAGATCTTATGGGTTCTAAGCATACAAATAGAATTGATTTCTTACTGCACCATGAAGAGATTGATTCTTTGAAATTTTGGATGCCACATAGAGTAGAAATAGTAAATAAAAAAGATAGTCTTAATCCTTTGGAAACATTGGATTGAGGCTCTTTATTTTTCTCCTTTGAAATTCTTATATATGATGTATAATAAAAAAAGAACTATGAGAAAAAGAAACAAAATTAATCAATTAAGTGTTTTTAATCAAGTTAAAAGAGAGATTAAGCAGTTTAGCAAAGCATATTCACGAGGAGAAGCTTTGAATGAACTAATGATTAAGTTAAGATCTCTGGATGATACTTTTAGAATAAGAGATATGAAAAAGAAATTTCTTTATGAGATATCTAGATTATTTCATATTGAAGGTATTATTTTCGACCTTAAAAATATAAAAATGAAAGTTGAAAAAAGTTTTACTTTTCAAAATTCAGAAAAGCAAGATTTATTAAGAATAATTAATAGCGTCATCCTTAAATTTGAAATTATCAATAATAATTTTAAAACTTATCATCCTACAGTAAAATCAAGGGTAGAAAAGAAAAAGGTTTTAACATATTATCGAAAATTGTTTAATAAATGCGATCAAGCTTTAAAGAATTACAATAGAGGAAGAATTACTACTAAAGAAGTCGTTGATGCAATAGATGTAATCGCAAAAATAAAACTAAGTACTAGTGATAATATTAAATTAATAATACCACTTGCTGATAAATTTAAAAGTCGACAAATCGTTCAAAGATTCATAAACCTATCACAAAAATTGGAAAACAATCAAACTCTTAAACCAGAGGAAAAATATAACTATATAGATAGAATTCGAATGAATGGATTTAAATGTAGAACTATTATAAAAATAGTAGAAATAGAGAGATAAACATAAATATGAAAGGAGTGATTAAATTAATAGTCACTTCTTTTATTTTCCCGTGAAAGCCTTATTAATGAAAAGAATAAATAAAAATAAAGATTATGAAAAAATTAACAAAAGAAGAAGCAGCAGAATTAAATGAATTATTCGAAACTAGTAATTTTAAACCAGAAATGAGTGGTCTTAGTTTATATACAACACTAACTCAGATAAATTCAAAGACAATTAAACCAGGAGAAAATAACCTTAGATTAATATCTATTCAAGGAACTGAGAAAATTTCGAAAATGATTGGTAGATTTATTACGAAGAAAAATAAAAAGCTAATTAAGATTACAGCTTATTCAAAAAGTGGAAAAGTTCTTAAGGAGTTTGATTTTAATTGTTCTACCTTATATATAGAGAAAGGAAGACAGTCAAAAGATATAGATGAAATTACTGGAGAGATTGGATTTATACCTTTAGTAGGAGATGTATTTGTTTCAAGGTCTCATTATATTGGATTTAAAGTACTATATGATAAAGAGGGGATTTAATTTCCCTCTCTTTTTTCTTTCTCCCTTGAGATTCTTATATATGATGTATAATATTAACAAAATAAATTATGGTAACAAAACAAGTAACAGGAATAGTAGTGGATAAATCTATTGAGGATATTGATAGCATAATCCATGAATGTACTGAGAAATTATCAACCAATGATATAATTTCTAAAAGTCAAGTAATTTCAATGCTTCGAAAAATTAGATCTTTTGAAATTCCGGATGAAGTATTTGATAATCAATCTTCAGCTGAATATTATGCCAAAGAATTACTTAAGATTGGTTTTCTAGAGAATGTTAAACAAATATTTAGAACAATTCTTAATAAACCTAATTTTTCTACTCTCGATCTTAGTAATATCCGAATGGAAATGGAATTCTCATGTTTTAAGATTAATTCACTTGGAAAAATTTTGAAAGAGCGAGAGATTAATATATGGGGTGGTTCTTATCCTGCTATAAAAATTGATTTTATTTCTGAAAATGGTAATTATATAGTTAAATAAATTTATTATATTATGATTATTGAAGTATTAGCACAGAAATATCGCTGTGGTTGTGAGAAAGGAATGGCTGATTTAGTTATCCCTGGAATCTTGGTAAAACTTAATGCAGTAATAGAATGGGATTTTTGCAGATTTCCAGAAGAGATTAAACACGAGAAAAAAGATCCGGCCGACGAAAACTCAGAAGAAATTGAAGTAAGAACTGAGCTTAGAGATTTCTTAGGTGAAGATCCTGAATTAAAACCTGGAAATTGTTTCTTATATAAAGGTCAAGTGATAGCAGTTGATTCGGCCGATAGATTAATTCTCGTGGTTTCTGAAACTGGTTATGGAGCTCTTGATCGAATATATGAGGAAAACTTCAAGACGGAATTCGAAATGATCTTTAATGATTATGAGATTGAAGATGTTAAATGGGAGGTAAATGATACAGGAGAAGTTCCAACCGAATATGATGAAACCTATAAAGTACCATACAACCTCTATAATATCTGGAAAGAGAGGTTTGTCTCAGGTAGAGGATTTCTTTCCCCAGGATTATGTTTGAAAGTAGTAATGACTTCAGACAGTTTCATTATGCCTCTTGAGTTTTATATGCTTGATTGGTCGATAAGGTATAAATCATCTCAACTTGAACCGGATGAAGTAGAGTATGCAACAAAACAACTTTTATCCTGGTTTTATGATAATTATAAAAGAGTTAAACCATTAGAAAGGAGAAAAGATGAACAAGAAGAGATCAATTGATTTTATATTAATAATTTTCATCTTAGGATTATTATTGATTTTTGGAGGATGTAGTAAATCTCCTGAGAGAAGAAAAACTTGGACAACTACTTCAGATTCACTTCCAAAGAAACCAACACAAGGACAAATTTTTCGTGATCGAGATAATAATTCTTGGGCTTATAATGCAGCACTTGGAGCATGGGTATTGGGTTCTGGAGGATATAGATATTACCCTGAAACAAATTCTTATACAGATGGATCAGGAAAAACAGTGATTCCACCTAGATCTATAAGTTCAGGTATTTCAGAAGGAGTAAAAGCTAGAGTGTCTCCTAAAAAGAAAGTAGTTTTAACAAAAGAACCACAAATTAAAGAGACATCAAAAAAGAAGTATACTAGGAAGAAATCTAGAGCTCATAGGATACATAGAATGCGCAGAAGATAATAATAAAAAAGTCCTCAAGGATAGTAAAATATTCTTGGGGATTTAATTTTACAAAGATGAAAGTATATTTAGTACGTAAATTTTATTCTTTCGGACAACCTAAGTTCATTATTTACTTCTATGCAAAATGTGGAGATCTAAAACATGTTAATCTAGATCTTATAAAAAATAATGAAGATATTGATAATTATTTCAAATCTTATTATGGAGAACTTAATGATACTATTCAGATTGCAATATCACTTATTTCCTCTCCTTATAAAAGACTTGGGAAATCTATTAGATTCTCGGAATCATATAATGTGAGGTCGGAACGAACAGGACAGCATTTTGAAGACTATAATAGTTCTTATGTTAAGGTTATAGATATTCCTTCTGAAATTCTTTTAGAGAAATTTAAAGCAAAGAATTTATCTCCAGAACACATACAAATTTTTGCTAAGAAGAATCAATTTAAATTATTAAAATATATGAGATATAAATGGATAGAGAAGAATGGATTAGAAATTATGGATCCAAAGGATTGAAAGGTGATATCTTAGTTAGAGTTTCTTATACTGACAATAATGAAGAATATTGGGTATCTAAATTTTTAGAAATCAAGAATCTTCCAGTTTATAATTTAGCTCTTGTCGATAAAGAATTAATTTCTGAGAAAAATTTCAAGGATGAGCTGGAACTAAGAAATATTGACGATTATCTGAAGGAAAAGTATAAGGATTGTCTAAAAACAGAATCTGTATATTTTCTAATTGATCCTGGAACAAAATTTCTGAAAAAGCGCACATCTGATAAAGGCTTGTGCTTATTCTATGAAGTTAAATTTGATTCTGAAATAAATTTGAGAAATCTTGACAATACTAGGATAATATCAGAAAATATTAGAATTTCTAAGAATAAACTCAAAGATTTTACAATGGATTTAATGTTTGAGCTTGCGGGAGAGGCTGGTTTATTTTATGATAAGGATTATTCTCCAAGTTTATGCACTAAATTATGTTATTTTAATATTCTTAATATATTTAGATGCTTAGAAGAAACTCTGGATCTAGTATAAAATTTTTAAGTAAAAGGGAATAAATTTTCCCTTTTATTTTTCTCCTTAAGATAACCGACAAATCCTTATTAATGTAACAATAAAACATTGATAATTATGAAAACAAACATTTATGAAAGAAAATTAAATTATGGAGAACAAGAAGCCATATTTAATAAGATGGTTGAAAAGACCGAAAAATATGTGATAGATAATAATATAAGAGCATTAATTCTTGGTATCTCAGGAGGAGCAGATAGTACTCTTATGGCTGCTGTATGTAATGAAGTTAGAAATAGATCTGGAATTCCTTTTTACGGATATTCACTTCCAATAAAGAATAAACCAGATGAACTTACTTCGTCTGATCTAACAGGAAATGCTTTTTGTGTTAAAACTTTTTATAGAGAAGTTGCACAGTATGATTTCTATAAAAGTTATATAGAAAATCTCTATAACTACGATTATTGTGATAATGATCGAGATATTCTTTGTGATTTATCTGGAAAAAGTATATCCGAGATAGAGGGGATGATGCCAGAACAAACAAAAATAGCCAACGGAAATATTATGGCACGTCTTAGAATGATGTACCTATATAATCAAGCTGGTATTAAGAAAGGTATTGTAATTGATACTGATAACTTAACTGAACATTATCTTGGATTTTGGACTATTCACGGAGATGAAGGAGATTTTAATCCTATGGGTGGTCTCTGGAAAACAGAAGTATACTCTATTCTTAAGTGGTTACATGCGAAGTATTATTCAGAATCTTATTTAGATACTGAAATCATAAATAAAAATTCGTACGATAAGATGGTAGCTCTAGAGAAAGCTATTAATATTACACCCACTGATGGTAATGGAATTTCTAGTTCTGATCTTGAACAAATTGGAGGAAAGGATTATACTGAAGTAGATAAAATTTTGATTCCTTTGATTTGTAAAGGTTCGGGAGCTATTTCAGAATTATCTAAAATTCATGGGATGGATACTGTAATGAAGATTTGGAATAGAGTTCAAGGATCAGAATTTAAAAGAAGAACTTCCAGAGTAATAAAAGTGTCACGAGAAGAATTATTTGAAGGATTATGATAGAATTCAAAAGAGATCCAAGATTTTTCAGAGCAGTCATTAGAAGAGAAAAAGAAGATGAAGATCCAGCTTTTAGTTATTTTATGATGGAAGATACTTTTACTAATATAAAAGATAAATATGATATTAGTAGGATTGAGAAATTTCAAATAACTAGAAAAAATTATGTAGTCTTTGGATTAATAACTGATCTTGAAAATATTACAGAAGATGATCTAATTTCTGAAACAAAATGCACAATTAATAGTTCTTACATTCATTCGCTATACTTTAAAGAACATCAATATATTGAAAAAGATGATCTCAAGGAAATAACTATTAAGATTTCTGCCGAGTATATTGGAGATTTAATGTTTTCTGCTAATGATTATGTTAATGAATATCATTGGGAAATTTGTTTGAGAGATGAAAAGATATTTAGAGATAATGAAGATATAATAAGAACAATTTTAAAATCAGAATTAAATTATGGAAGAAAAAGAAAAAAGTCTATTACTGATAATAGACCCACAGTATGATTTTTGTAACCCCAAAGGAACTCTCTATGTTCCTGGAGCAGAGAAAGCAACGAAAGAATTGTGTAAATGGATATCTGGGAAACGAAAAATCTTGGAAAAAATCATAGTTACACAAGATACTCATATGTCTTATCATATTGGGCATTCTATGTATTGGGAACAAACTCCTGAAGCATTTACAACTATTACTTCAGGGATGGTAAAATCGGGAAAATATACTCCAGCTTTTTATAATAAAGAAAATACTATCGCCTACCTTGAAGAATTAGAGAAGACAGGAAAAGTTCATACTATTTGGCCTGAACATTGTATCGCTGGTTCTTGGGGATGGAGTTTGCCCAAAAATCTAGTTGAGGAATTAAATTTATGGTCCCTCAGTAATCATGGCGCCGAATATGAGCTAATTCAGAAGGGAAGAAATCCACACTTAGAGATGTTTTCTGCCTTTTCTTATGCAAACGGCGCTAAAAAATCTGAGGGATATGAATTCCTAGATAAAATTGCTAGAGAAGATTATACCAAAGTTTATATAGCTGGTTTTGCAAAGGATTATTGTGTAGCAGAGTCGGTGAAAGATATGATGAAGGAACAAAGATTATCAGGAAAATTAGTGTTCCTAAATAAATGTATGGCTTCGATTGATAAAAATTCTGAATCTTTGAAGGTATATGAAGATGCTGTTAAAGATTTCGGTGCGATAATCGAAGAATAAAGGAAGAATAAAAAAAAGATAGGATTTAACTTGACTTTTAATTAGTCAAGACCTATCTTTTTATTTTTTTTTTATTCGCCGATAATATCAAGTATTTTCACATAATTCTTTGATATATCTTCAAATAATATTTTTTCTTTTACTTCTATATCTGGATCATCCGGTAATATTTCTACAACTTCAGCACCTCTAGATTCATAATGTTGCTTAATGATATCATAAGATGAGTATTTTTCTTGTTTAGAGAAAAAGTTAACTATTGCTTTCTGTAAGGAATAATTATCTTTATTATTAACTGGAAGTCCGGAAGTCTCACAATCTAAGAGAATCATTTCTCTATTTTCGATATCAATCATCATTGCTGCTATCGAATCAGTCTTAGATGTAACGGGAACTGTTAATTCAACCTTTTGCGGATGCCAAGTTTTATCACCTTCCTGTAATTTTTCTCTAGTACAATACCCCAACCATACAGGAAGAGTATCCATTCCTCGACCTTTATAATTGCAAACATCCATCACCACATATTTATATCCATTCTTTTTGCACTTATCTAGATCAACGTCTACATACTCTGCACAATCTCCTGGACGGTTTAATACATCACCAGAATGAACAGCAACATTAGAATTAAGTGAAGTATTCCATCCTATATTGCTAATATCATCATTAGACTTATATAAGAATGCATGAAGATCTAAGTCTTCATCTCTATCTTTCTGAATCCAATGAACAAAAAACCTAACAATATTTCCAGAGATTTTATATCTTGTTCCTTTGGGGATAGATACATTTTGATTTCTCATACCCTTCGGAATAGGTATTCTCTTAATTTCTGGATCGATATATACAATCTCGTTTACTAAATCTTTCTCAGTAATTCTAGAATCTATGTTGAGAAATATTTTTCGAATTATATTATCTTTTATAGTTTCTAAGAATCCAGGGTTAATTGGTTTTAATCCATCTAGTATATATAAACCTTTTCCAGGAATATTTACCACTCTAGGAGTACTTTCTGATTGATCTCTTATATCGTAGTAGCTAAGAATTTCTAAGAGTGTTTTATTTTTCATCCCTGAAGTATTTATAAAGATATCCATTATATCAGATTCTTTACCTTCTTCAAGAGCTCTTCTTAAGAGAGAATCAAATTTTCTAATAAATTCCCCTGGATGAGTAGAAATAAATTTAGCTATTTCTAGAATATCTTTACCAGTATCATACATATTCTGTACTTGAGAATTAAATGTACGATATTCTTTTGATAAACCCTTACTCTTAAGTTTTACAAAGAAATCAGCACACTCAGGATAATTTACTACATATTCCTTCGGATGTACACGTTCTGATAGTAATATCCAATGTCCATAGAAAAGTTTTGCATCTCGTATACAGTTTTCTACTCCTTTAGCCTCAATTATTTTTTCTATTCTTCCACAAATTTCTCTACGTTTTGATCTAGGAAGAGTATCTAATTTTCTCCATTCAGGATTATCAGTTTTTTTATTAGACCAAGAGCTAACTTGTATTTTCTTTGGAACATGTGGAAGACTTGGATCAGCTCCCATTAAGTACAAACTATATCTCAGAACATCATTAATCTCGGCAATTTTATATTCCGGCCGATGTTTAGCTACTATACACATTGTTTCTTTAAATGGTATACGTTCTGGGATGCTAAGTTCTGGATAATTCTCTAAGAACCATGCCAACTCTTCCCTAGTTTCTCCTGTTAGTGAATTTCCGGCCGACATCATTTGCCGAGGAATATCCATAAATTCAGAAGGAGTCATAATCTTAAGCTGTCGATCTGGCTCTTCATCAATTATTTCCTTCTCTTCTTTAGTTGTCCAAGGATTATCTCTTAGAAATCCTTCAAGATCACCAGAATAAACTCTTTTTTGATCTAACCACAATTCCGATTTATCCTTAGAAATTACTTGTTCTGGAAATCCTGGATACAAAGGTTTAAACTTTTCCCCAGAATGATACAATTCGTGGATGTATGGAAGTAGATTTGTATGGAGATTTTCCATATCACTAATCGTCATCCTACATATTACTTCGGGAGAAAGAAAATATCTATATCTCTTTAATTCTTGAAGAAGTGAGATTAATACTCTCTTACTCTTTTCCTCCATGTTTCTAGGATCTACTAACTCCTTGCTCTCTACTAATACGCATCCTCTATGAAATGCAATAATTTCCTTGTTTAATTTCATTTCTGCCATATTTTTTTGGTTTATAAATTAAATTTTCATCCACTTTTTTGCTCTCTCGAATTGTTTTATGAGATCATCTATCCAAGTACTAGCCGTACAATCTTTCTCAACTAATATTCATGAACTTGGAATGTCTGCTGAGTGATTCATAATAATAGAAAAACTAGTATCTTTTCTATCTTTCCCATCACCATCTAAGAAAAGTATTACCCCAAAAACACTCCCAAAGAAATATATCCTTGGAAGATGAGGTTGTTTTGATAGGTCCAGTTTATCATAATGATTTTTCCATGATCTATCTTTCAAATCATTTTTAATTAATTCATTTATTTCATCCATTTTTCTATTTGTTTATTTTTCTACACTTATAAGAGTTTCTCGCCTTCTACAGTTATGGTCCTATGTTTCTTTTGTAGTTCGTCAAGTAATTTTCTTTTTAGTGTTCCAGGGAGAGGAATTTGTGGAAACAGCAACGTCTCACTTCTATGTTTCCAAAGCCACTCATCTATCTCTTCGAAGGATTGCTCAAAGACTTCAAAAACTGGTTGCTCATCATAAAACCATTCATCTAAGAATTCAACTTTAAAATCATATAGTCTAAGGTGAAGTCTAAGTTCGTCTAATTCTGAACCCTCTCGTGTAGATATTATTTCTCCAAGAGGATTATGAAGACGATATTGATTTTTTCGTTTTTCTAAGTCTCCGGTATATCCAATTTTTACAACCTTCCTTATTCCTTTCCATGCGCCAGATCCAAATAAATATAACATTTTATAATTTACTCCTTTTTCTTCTTACCTTTAATAATTCCAGCAACCCTATCTCCTGCCGCATCCTCTATCTTATTCCGCTGCTTCTTAAGGTTATTTTGATATCCATAGGTTGCACCAAGAATAGCTCCTGCAATCGGAATGGCAGCTGCTGCAATTTCATCATGGGATAAATATGTAAAATCATCAAGTGACCTATGTGTACCATAGGTAGTCAATGTTTCAGCACTTGCCATTCTTGCTTTCTTTGCAGCTTCTTCTACTGTCTGTTTCATAACTTATTCGGATTTGTTTTACAATAATTTTCATTCTCTTTCAGTTTTAAAATATTATTCAAATGTTCGTCTGAAAGCAGATGCTTATTACTAAAATTACCCAACATTATACGAGGTTCAATATTTTCATCTCTCATAAATTTCTGTAGTTCGTATATATGAAAAAGCAAACCTTCACAATCTACTGCGTAGTATTCAACGCCATCGTCATTGTTGGCAGATACTTCATAACCAATCCATCCACCGTTACCCATATAAGTATTTATCTCAATATTACGGCAAAAGCCATAACTGATAAGTAATAGCCTTAGTACATCTTTCCCACTCATACACATTTCGATTTATCAATTTGTCCTATACGCTGTCTTTCAAATCCCTCTATCTGTGCGTCAGTAAGGTTGTTCAGCCATTCATCAGCATACTTTCTGTACTTGGCATGATTGCATTTATAAAACTCCAATCTAAGCCATTCAATAGTTATGTCCTTTTGTTCCATAATCATCTGGTTATAGTAGTTCTTTTATTAAATAAAACCATAAGTATCAAGGCAAAGGCGACTTTCAATAATCGCTTTTTACCAACAATTACAATGTTGTCTTTGGTTATTCCACTATCAGTTGTTATGCTGTACCATTTACTATATGGTGGTAAGCACCTATAAATATGAATTTTAGAAAATGTATATTTCATAATTACCTCCTATGTGTTTTATGGTTCTTGTTCATTCAACATAATTTTATCTCCTTCTCTTTTAAGGCTTATATCAATTGACAACCTATCGGCAATTTTCTCCTTAATTATCTCCCTGCACAAATTCCTTATCATAGAGTAATCACCGTTTCTTTTTATCTCGTCAGAAACCATACAACGAACCCACCTCTCTATATCAACGTCGTTTCCGTAGGTATTGTGGAAGACACGTTTTACTTCTTCTTTCACGATTGGAATCATAATTTCCTTTATATCCTCTTTAGTCAACTTTAATTCGTTGTGGATATAGTTCTTTATTTCTCTGTATCTATATTTGCTCATAATCAATTACTCCTTTACTAGTTCTATCATAACGTTCATAAGACAAACATATAAGTTCACATTCGACATGGTTCCATCTTTCTTCACCTTGCCAAACAATGGCTCAATGTCATCAAGAAAATCAATTCTATAATCCCTGACATAAGCGTATTGTTTTCTTTCGGGGACAGTAACACTTTCTAAGTTATCTAATTTTGTATATGTAGATGCAGGAGTGGTAATACACACCTTGCTTCCGATAGGATACTTCACATTGGATTCAATGTACTCTTTTTCTAATTTTATCATTTCGTTCTTCAATTCATTCATCTTTGAATTGATAATTTCTCTCTTTGCTTTAAATTCTTCTTTATTCATATCTACATGCTTTATTGTATTTACATTCTTTACATTTAATTTCGTTATAAAGAGCTCCTTCGTATTCGTTACATAAAATGTATCCTCTAGGAGTATTCCAAAATTTATGTCTCAGAAAATCTAAATATTCTTCTGAAAATCTACTTTGACTTTCTAACGGATTTCGAAGACCTCTTTGTCTAAGAATTCGAGAAACCATAAACATCTTCTCTGATGTTCTCTCGTTCCATTGTTTTATCGAGTTTAAACACAAACATTTTGCTAAAGTGATATAGAATATTCCCGAATTCTTTCTATCAGATAAAACAATCTGAAACGACAGATATTTCCATATCTCATCAGTTGTATTGATCTTAGAATTTATCATAAACTTATTTATTAAATTTATATTTCTCTGAGATCGTTTCAATTCGTAACCTGGACTATTATTCAGTCTAGCTATCAAATATTCGTATATATCACAAAACTCATCTATCATAACAAAATAGTATCTCTTACTCTTAAAGAAAAGGACGTTTTGAATTCGTCCTTTTCAATGCCTAAAGATACAAAAATATTATCTATCTACAACGAATCCTCCCAAATAATTTGTAATTTTAATGTCTCTTCTTGATTATGCACAATAGGTTTATATCTTGATCCTGAAAATGTAGCTAAGGGGTCTATTTCAGCAACCTTATTGTAATCTATCATAGCTCTCTCTTTATTAATACTTCTTGAAATCCATAATCCGATCATTTGACCAGGTTCAATATCGCCGATAGTAACTCTAGAATCTTCCGTAGCATCATAAAGCTGAGTATTAAACGGTTTGCTATATATAGAAGGTATTAATTCCATATATTGTTCATCGTTTGTACTCTGAGTAAGAACTGTTGCTCCTATTTGAAAATTACAATAAGCATCTTCAGGAACTTCAAACCACATTTGAACATTTGATGCGACTTTATCACTATCATTTTGCAAAACAATAGCTCGATATTCTGTTTTTGCGTTCTTAATTGTCAACAAACTTAATTCATCGAATAAATTCGAAAAAACATCGTTAGGAACTTGCGTTGATGAAGGAAATCCTCCTATCGAATAAATAGATTTTGTTTGAGCTGCCATATATGCTGAGCTCACTGTATATAATAGTTTCATTAGCTTTTTGATTTTGCAAAATTAGACAATGACCAATATTCACTCTTTTTTGTATTATCTACAGAAATAACTCCTCCATTATTTCTTACACGAGCTAGATAAAACTCGTTGTTTGATTTTGTAGGAGGTTGATCAAGTGTTGTTTCTTGTACAAGGCTAAATGTGTAATAATCGTAAGTATACAATCCTTCCAACTGAGCATCTGTAAATACCTTGCCCAAAGGTATCGTTCCTAAGATTATTACTTGTAAATTTGTTTCAGCAACAAAGTCAGATTCTGACGTTAAAATCAAGTTCTGATTATCCACAACATTAACGATTTGATAAATCCCATTATTTAACGGTTGTGATCCATCGTCTTTAGCAAAACGGATTGCAACAGGAGTTTTACCTGACTGTCCTCTTACTTTACCACTAAAATTCACAGTTCCGGTAACAGCTCCCTTTTGGTTGATGCTAACTAAACCATCTTCATAATTTTTGGTCGAGTAACCGACTTTCAACCAATAATAAACGCTATCTGAAGGCACTGCAAAATTGTCGTGAATATTTTTGAGATTAATAACTTGTCCAAGTGAGTTGACGGCCATACCTGGAAGTATTTTTATAGTACCTCCTTGTGTTCCCTGCTCAACTTCAAATGCTTTATTGTCTTCAAAAGTATCATTTGTAACAAAATCAGCATCAAACTTTTTAGGATTGTTTGTTATAATCCCAAAAGTATAACTTGCACCTATCAAAATTTTACCAAGCAAGGATTCTTGTAAAAATCCTTGCAAATTCATCAACTCCTCTTTTTCTAGAAAAGTATTTCTATGTACATTTAATTGTGACATATATTATATTTTTTAATTAAAACCAATTAGGAAATTGTTGTTTAAATAAATCGTAATAAGCAGCTCCTGTACAACCACTAAAACAAGCTGTACTATCTTTAACTTGATCTATTTTAATAATATTTTTAAATATCGGAACAGATAATGTAGATATACACAATGGCATTGATAGAGCAATCTGTGTATTGCCTATACCGCTATCAGAAATCCCTGGATAATAGATTATTTTAGAACAGCCTTCAAAAGCACGATCCCAATACAAACAAGTTGTATAAAGACCACTTGTAACTGTCACTTTATCACTTCCTATAGTATATCCAAATAAATCATTAATATTTCCTTCGAGATTTGTACAATTATAAAACATTTGTGAAATACGTATAATTTTATTCGCATTGTTAGGTGTAACAGATATTCCAACACTTCTTAAGTTTTTACAAAGAGCAAAACATCTTGTATAGTCAGAACAATCTCTACTAGTAAAGAAATTTGAAGGAATTTGTGTTACACCGCTATTCATAAACGTTTCGACACAAACATCGGCATTAACTAGATTAATTGTTGATATATTCAACAAATTTGTTGTACCTAAAAATGTTCTAGTGTAATTATTTAATTCAGTAGACGTGATAGAAAATAAATTAGAACCTACACTTGATAACCTACTACAATTAGCAAAAGCTAATTCGAAAGTTGCATTTCGAACAGATCCTGAAAATACACTCGAAGGTATTGATGTAATTCCTGATAACTCAGCAAATTTTTTTGCTATAAAAGATCCACCTGAATAAGCTGAAATCGTACAAGGCGAAGATAAATTACCGCAACCGCTAAACATATCCTCACAACTCGTAATGTTAACAGCATTGATGTTTGCCTGAATGTTTGATAAATTACTGAGATTAAACATATTAGACACATCGCAACCTCTAGATGAAGGAGATATTGTTCCGGTAACCGAATTTAAATTCTTAGTATTTTGGAAACAATACGTATAACTCTCGATATTTGATCCACCTAATACGTCATTCAAATTAATAGATCCTGACAAACCTGAAGATGCATAAGTATATTTATAATTTGTTCCAAAAGAGAGACATCCCTTTGGAACACTTCTCAAAGAAGAACATCCAAAGAAAAAACGTTCAGTTGAACCTGACATCAAACTAGTAGTCCAACCCGGTATTGATGTTAAATTTCTACATCCATCAAATGCTGATTGAGACCAAGATGTATTCACTTTCGAAGTAAACCATTTCAAAACTCTAATTAAACTTGTTTTAAAATTCGAACTTAAATCTCCCCATTGTAACGTAGCATTCATTCCGTTAAAATCAAATAAGATTCTGTAAGTTCCTTGTTTGCTGTACGTATGACTTTTCTCACCTAAAGTTTGACTTCCATCACCCCAACTTACTCTTAGATTATTTATTCCTGTTGATCCTGTATTTTTGATAGGTAACACAACGCTACTCGTTAAAACTTCGAGTAATGCACCATCACCTTCCATAGTGATGAGAATTGTTTTTGTTGTCTCATTAGCACCTACCGAATAACTTCCTCTTTCTGAAAAATAATCAGGCGAGGTGGCTGTCCAAGAATAAGATGCTGCACAAGGAACGTACCAAGATACTTGTCCATTACTTCCTGTTACACCTGAACTCACATTGTCTTCAACTGTTACACCTGAAATAGGCATATTATTGGTATCGACAACTCTATATGTAACCTGACAAACATTTCTTTTCAATGTCAAATTAATATAAACATCGTCGTTACTTATAGAACCCGATCCATTTTGACTTTGATATCCTGGCTTAAACGCCTGCCAATTAAATGAGAATCCTGACAAATAAGGACCAAAATTAGCCTTACCGTCTCTTGTCGTATACTTCGTTTGACTGTTTAATTGAATAGTTACATTATCAATAGGAGAACCTGATTCGTCCCTTACAGTAAAATAAACCCCATAATAATTAGCACCTAAACCAATTTCAAAACTAGGATCATCTGTATAGACGGCAAACGTTTCTGATCTAGCTTGATAAATAGGTTCTTTACTCGCTGTACAAACCAAAGAATTGTCTGATAATGGCACGTTATAAAACTTTGCATTGCCACCTCCATCTGTTACGTTAGATGAATCAGCAAAAGATACAGATGCACCTGAAATTGGCAATTTGTTATTTAGATCGTATACATTAATTGTAACTGTAGTCGTTCTTCTGACAAAATTCAGAGGTACATTCATTTTGCCGTATACTGAAAAACTTCCTGCCAAATCATAATAATACGTTCCATATGTAGCTCGATAATTATAATTACCTTGTTTCAAAGTCACTTTAGCCTCACCGTCAATATTTGTTGTTAACACTTCACCTGAATCCAAAGTAATTGTTACTCCCGAAAGAAAGTCGTATTCCTTTGCTACAAATGTAACTTCAAATTCAGGCTCAGGTTGTTGAGAAATATAAATAGTATATCTATTATCATCTCTCTCTTCTATATTAACGTTACCTGAAGTTGAGTAATAATCTTGTTTAGAACAAGTCCATTGCCATATACCAACAACCAAATCCCACGTTTCCGCTACACCATTAATGTTGGTGTATTTTGTTTGGCCATTAATCGTTACCGCAGCATTTTCTAGAAGAGCTTGACTTTCTTTATCTTTTACAGTTACAGCAAGTTTTCCTCTAGCTTTTTGTAAATCAACTACAATTGCAATAGATTGATTTGTTACAACTGCAGTTCCTGTTTGGATTTGATAATCCTTTCTACTTATAGTCCAAGGATAATTACCAGGCACTTTATTAAAAGTAGCGTTACCTTTACCATCAGTCGTTAGCGTTTCTTCATCCTCTCCTATCCCTAAAACAATAGGTTGATTTGCTACAGGTTGATTATCAATTCTAACAGTAAATACGATATTATAGGTTATCAATTTCATCGTCACCTTAACAGTCTGATTTGCTCCGTTCACAATAACGACTCCTTGTTGAATGTAATATCCTTCTTTGTTTACGGTCCAATTATATGAACCTGAAATCCTTACAAATTGAGCAGTCCCTTCTGCTTGAGTAGTGATTATTTCTGTTCCGATTACAACTTGTGCACCATCAAGAGGTTGATCGTCCTGATCAACAACAGTAAAGTCAATCGTATATCCTATTTGAACAAGATTGATTTCTTTAACGACATCTTGATCGACGACCTCTATAGAACCTTCTTGTGCATAAAACTCAGTCTTAGAAACTTTCCAATTATACGTTCCTGCAATCTCAACAAAATTTGCACGACCATTATTGTCTGTCTGAATAGTAGCTCCATTAAACGTTACATTACACTTAGATACAGGTAACGAATTATTCTTAACCAGGAACGTTACATTGTACTTAGGAATTGGTTTAAACTGAACATCGATAACTGCATTGCCATATATCTCAAAATCACTCTCAACTGTAATATAACCAGGTTTAACTACCTTATAATGATATGTTCCTGCAGCTAGTACAAATCCTGTTGCTAATCCTTGCGCGTTTGACGATCCTGTTTGATCGTTTATACTCTCTCCCGTTACTAATACAGATGCACCTGAAACTGGATCAACACCATCTCTAATTCTAAACGTTACATTATAATAAGGTATAGCTTCCATTTCTACGATTATGTTTGTACTGTCAACAATTTCGACAGTTCTTCTAATCGTATAATAATCTTCTAATTCAGCTACATATTGATAAATACCTGGAAATACATCAAACGTCAATATTCCACTTGATTGAGTATATTTTGTTTTCCCTGCAAAAGTCAATTTAACATTTGATAAAGGTTCTTTCGTAATTTTATCTCTTACATTAAACGTAACAACCCTTTCGTAGGCAGCACCTTGTAATTGAATATATTCTACAGCATCTTCTGTTACTAATAGAGAGTTTTGTACTTCTTCAAAATTTTCAGCTTCAACTTTATACAAATATTGCCCTCTAGGGAGAATAATTGTTGCTTCGCCATTTACATCTGTTTTCAAAGATTGTCCAAATACCGTTATAGTTGCATTTGGAATATATTTATTTCTATTTGAAAACACTTTAAATAAAATTCGATAAGACTCTTCTCCCACATACGGACGAATTAATTCGCTGCCAAAAATATTTTTATATCCTATCAAATACTTTTTCAAGTAATTTTCAAGAGTTTGTTTTCCTTGATATGAATTGTTCTTATAATATGCTGCAATGATATCTCTTTCTCCTAAATAACCTTGAGAAAACGGTAGATATAACGGTTTTACTTTAAAATCATAAACATATACATAAGGAGTATTCCCACTCGATCTATCTTGGATAAAAATAGGTGCTATATATTTCATAGTAGGCATTAGTGATAACGCTCTACCTGAAGGAAAATTCAAACTTGGTACATCAACGAATTTTTCGTTATTTGATAAAATAAGTCCTCGTATATTATAATAAATACCTTCGTTTAATAGATTTAAAAATTCTGTCGTGTGAAACCATATAGAACTTCCTGTAATTTGTCCATTTTCGATAACTCCCATTTCCATAGGATCTCCATCCGTAGTTTCATAACCTGCTACACCAAACTTGAGATTCTGAGTGTCCGTAGCTGCAGATATCTTAACTTGCAAACTAATTTCGTAACTCATATTAGGATCAACGATAATCAATTTATCACGATCAACTCGTCCGTCAATACCAACAACTTGATTACCAAAGAAAGTCATCGCATTAAAGATTTCATCACCTTCATTTTCATCTTGTGTTATACTAACACTTTCTGAAACTACTAGTGGGTAATTACTAAGACTCTCTACTCCTAAAGTATACTCAAATCCTTTCGTTACATTCATCACTGTATCAGTTCGATCCCATGTAGGTGAGCTATATCCCATTGACCAACCTGTACTTTCGGGTCTTAATAAAGCAAAGATAAATTCATCTACTGAATTATATCTTATAAGTCTCAGCAATTCTCCTAGAATCTCACCTTCTGTGTTTATAATATCTAATCTTCCTCTTTTGGAATACTCTTCGAGATAATTATAGAACAAATACTCCATTTGTTCTTGACTATCAACTAAAGCTGTCACAAGACCTCTGTCCTGAATAAACAGTTCAAACAAAATTCTATTAGAATCGATTTCTTTATATTTTCGCGCATACAAAACTACGAGTGCGAACATATGTGTTACCGTACCCCAAAATGCCTTAAAATCAGGATTATCTTTTTTATTGATAAAAGTCGGAAGGATACCATTTCCTTCCAATTTTGCCAATACATTTTCAGCCCAACCCATTACAGCTTTATCGTTGACTTCAAAAAATCTGCTGAATATGGTATTGTTATATACAGGAAACTTTGTCGGTTTAAATAAGTCTCCACAAGGATGTTGTTCTTTCGGATCAAGCGCTTTTTCCATTTTACATTCTTTTAATGCATAAAAATACCAAACAATTTTATATCTACAAACAAATTGCTTATTAATTCACAATCAATCACGCTCTATGCTCTCTACATAAGCTCATCAGGATGGTTTGCTCCTGTGACGAGTAAGTCGATAGATGTAGAAAATATAAATAATTATTATACAGGTTTACAAGGTAAAGATAAATTAAAAGAAGGTACTTCTTCGTTTGGATATTATTTTGATAATCATATCGATTATCAAGGTAAAAGCCGACTATTGTTTAGTGTTGCAGATTTTAGTAGAAGTAGTACGTCAATTAATTTAGGTTTTTATTATATTAATGAGTATAATGAAATTATTTTAGACAGAGGCGAACAATTCTATGCTAATTCTAACAAAGTTGTTTTAAGAGGGAAATTATTGGCAGTTTCCGATCAAATAAATAGTATGTTTGCTGTTATAGGTTGTGTTACGAGTAATAAATTTTCAAGATCTGTTTGGATGGTTTATGATGGCACCAATTATAAATTAAATAGAGCTTCGAGTTTTTCTAATTCTTTATTAAAGGCGTATAGTAGCTATACTTTGCAAAACGCAATATATTGGGGACAATGGAATTACGGTGGTTATGTAGGAAGTTATTCGGCTAATCCCTTAGGAAATAGACTAACAGTTGGGTACATATTATCAAGTGAAAATTATGGTACTAGCGGAGAAGTTGATATACCGTTAGGTGGTGTAGTTGTAAATTTTCTCAAGGCGATATTAATAGAAACTGAAACAGCAACGAGTGGAACTGTAGGAATACATGCTAAAATCGTTCTTTTAGGCATCCATGATGATCGTAGTAAAACGTTGTATTACATGAGAATACGGTGTTATAATTCAGGTAGTACGACGTACATTCAACAAATAGGTAATACAGTTTCTTATGAATCAGTTAATCGTCCAATGGGAGCTAATTTATGGTTTACGACTGATAGAAAATGGATGTTTTTCCCACCTTCAGGTGATAGTTTTTATCCTAAGGGGTTAAACTCATATTATGCTAATGGTCAACAATTGATAGTAGATGGTTCAACTTCTATGCCTGATGACGTTAGTTATTTGAATTCATCTCACACATCTGCAATGAGATCTGCTTTGCAAAATGTATACGTATTAGAGATTTTGTTTAATAAGACTCAAACTAAAATGATTGTATTAACAAATACAACTGGAGCTGCATTTGAAATTGGAGATTTTGAAGGTAATTACAATCCTGATGCTATGTATTGTTTTCAATTGGTAAATAATTCTTGGGTACAAATTTCAACTCAAGCCATAGATAGACAAAATGTTTTAGCTTCGTATAATTCAACTGGAAATCAAGGTATCAAGTATAAATCAAGTCTTTCTCTTTGTGATAAATCAAATGATCTCGGTTCATTAGCTATGTTTGGTAGTCAATATAGTTTTAACTGGGCATTTCCTGCAAATAGCAAACCGATTGTATTTTATACGTCAAAAATAACGTGGGGTGAATGATTCACCCCATTTTTTACCATATTGTATTAGTATAAAATACGGTTAGCTTAGAATTATAAGCAGGTTTACCAAAACTAAAAATATACTGACCTTCGTTATCAACAGAAGGATATGGATACATAGTAGGTCTCAACAAAGAATTATTTTCATTGTAAGAACTCATTAAATTAACTTTATCGACCATCGAAGAAACGTTTATCCATGATGCCGTATTTACTTGATAAACAAATGCAAACATTCTATCAGGATTATGAGAATCTCCATCAAAATTATCTGAACCGTCAGCAGGACCAAAACATCCTGATACACTACTTGCTAAAACAATTATTTTATCAGACGTCTTATTGAAAATAATTTCTTGTACATAAACATTTGATAATGCACTTCTAATTGCAGATGTGTGAGATGTATTAAGATAATTATTGTTATTAGGTATTATAGAAGTCGATCCTTTTGTATTTATAAAAGGATTTCCTGAATAATATGAGTTCAACCCCTTAGGATACGTTATAACCGAAGTTGTCCATTTAGGTGGGAAGAATATCCATTTTCGATCAAAACTCATCCATATATTAGGACCTGCATTTGAACACAAAACATTATCTTTTGAAGATACAAAATAATCTATATTAGAAAGTAATCCGCTAGAATTTAATTCATAATTACCTACAACTATTATTATAGAATAATTTGATTTATTTACTTGTAATAATAAATATCCCTGAACATCTTGAAATCCAAGCGTTTTTATATTCCATCCAAATGAAAAACTAGATCCTCCTACAGACGTCTGACCACTTGTCATAGATCCTCTTCCTAAATTTATAGCACAGCTAATTAGAACGTTGCCGCTTTGACGATTAAAATACAAACATGTAATTGTACTAGAATAAACATCTTCACCTAAATTTTTATGGGCATACAAATAACTCGAAGAATAAGAATTATATATTTTCCCAAAACTCATTGATGCTTCATTACCCACAAAAGAGATGGAATCTTGTCTAGAACTTAATTTATTATCAGGAGCAGTAGTCGTCTGAGATCTTACATAACAAGTCATGCTGTCTCGTTTCCATAGAACTTCTGACATTAACTGTATACAATTTTGTTTTAGAATGTATTGTCCGATTAAACGTGTTTTTGCTATTCTAGTTGTCGTATTATCTTGTGTAAGATTAACAAGATAATAATAATCTCCAGATGTTACGCTAACTTGTTGAGATACCAACGTTCTATAATTCATTCCAATACAAAGAACACTTTCTTCTTTATTATCAACATAATTTTTATAATAAGGACAATATAGAAGACTACTTGTATTAGCATTTACTACATCATTAAAATAAGTCGACGTACCAGGTTCATTAACACTTACTCCAGTGTAAAATGCTTGTTGCATTGATATCGACTTACTCGTCACAGGAGCAAACCATCCTGATGAGCTTATGTAGAGAGCATAGAGCGTGATTGATTGATCGGAGACGAAAGAAACTGCCGACCCGCTTCGATTAGGAACGGGGAAATTATTTGTTCCAATTCCTCCCCAAGCAGTCGATCCTCCTGCTTCAGTCCAATAATTACCCGGTCTGATTTTTAAAACCAATTGACCACTTGCGTTAGTTGTTCCGCTATAATTTACTGCACTATTATTGTTTGACAGTTTTACAATACAACTTGCAGCAACTAATGATGTATTATCACTCCTCTTTACTGTAATTGTTAAATTCATTTCAGAAGGTACTAACTTCAATGTAAAATTGGTTGTATTCGCATTAGTTGTGTTCAGTGTATCATATCTTGATGCATTAATAACATATCTATTAGTTAATCCTGAAACATATACAGTTACTTGTCCGTTTGAATTTGTAGTTAAATTTTGTGATGTTGTTGATGTAGCATTACTACCATCTATACCATATACATTAACAGTTGCTCCACTAACATTTGCATTTGTTAAACTATTTTGAACTGTTAACGTCAAAGCCTTGATAGCTGTAAAATATTTCGTTCCTGTTACATTGCTAAAATTATATGTAGGAGTGACATTATACATCGTATGAGTTGTCGTTGTACCTGTTACGAAATAAGCATTCGAAGCTCCCATCGTTGTATTCAAACCAGCTATAAACGTATAATTTGCAATAACGTAATTTGAATTATGATCAATTCCTAATGTTATAGTTGTAGCTACACCTGCAGTTGTATAAACCGGTTTAAATAAATTTACACCACCTGCCTTTAAATAATAATCTTTCGCTCCTTGAGTAGGTATTCTAAAATACCATAACAGAGCAATATTCTTAGTCAATCGAACAGCACTTTTTTGAATAGAAGCTGTCGGCATTGTGATATCTACAGATTGTGTTCCCCAATAAGAAGTTCCTCCACCCCAACTCAAAGTGTAAGTTCCTTGAATCATCGGACCAAACGAAACTTGACCGGAAGAGTTAGTATTACCACTAAACGTAATTGATGTCTTGTTTTTATTAATAAGTTTTACAGGACAACCATTCGCATTTCCCTTGTCTGCGCCTTGATAATTATCTTTAATTGTTATTGTAATCGAAGAAGAAGTTTCACTTAAAGTCACATTCCAAGGAGAAGCCTGAGTAGCTGGAATTGATCCTGATGCTGTATTATACAAACTCTTAGAAAAGCTATAACTATAATTAGGAGTTCGTCCTCCTCTATAAACCGTAGCATTACCACTACCATCTGTATTTACAGTTTGTCCAAATAATGTCGCACTTACACCGCTTATATTCCATCCGTAATTAGAACTCTTTACATTTGCAATAAATTGCGTATTAGATGTCATTGTCATTGTCCATGTCTCTCCCTCCTTTGTCCAAACATGAGTTTGCGTTCCATTGCTATAATATCCAGCATTAGCTTTTGGAGTGTAAGAATACGTTAATCCTGCATAAACAGTATTTGATTTTCTACCACTTTCATCTAAAGTCAATTCAGTTACAGCTCCTAATACAGTTCTATTTACAATTGAATTTAAAAATGCTCCTGTATAAGTTCCTAACTTTTCCATTACAGTTAGTGTTACTGTAACAGTTGTTCTCGTAAATGTTATATTATAAGGAGTAGATTGTCCGTGAGTTACAGTTCCGATGTAAGCATTAAAATAAGTTGCACTACCGTTAATAGGCTTGTCTAAACCACTTCGATAAAACACTGCATTACCGCTTCCATCCGTAGTCTTCGTTTGATTAAAATACGTCAATGAAGCTCCACTAATATTTGTATTAGCAGGTACGTTACTCTTAACATTTACAGTTATTTGAGCAGAACATGCCAAAGACATATTAAACGTTTGATTGGCTGCTGTATAAGTATAACTTTGACTAGGATTACTATAATAATTTGAATGATCAACCACCGCAAAAGTTGTCGGAATACCAAGATACGTTGTTACTGTAGTTGCACCGTTTATATCTAATGTAATTTTAGAAGAACTTCCATTCTTCGTCATTGTTAATGATTTAGATGCATAAACATTTGTTCCAGCTATATTTGGAATGGTTTCTACAACCTTTATTGATACAGTCGCTTGATTTCGACTCATTACAATATTAAAAGGAGAAGTATTCGAAGGAGTAATCGTTCCACTATAATTTGCATGATATGTAACTGTCGAAGTTATCGATTTATCCAAACCACTTCGATAAAACACTACGTTCCCATCTGCACCCGTCGTTTTCGTCTGATTAAAATATGTAACAGATGCGTTAGATAGATTAGCTGAAGGAGCATTACTCTTAACGTTTACAGTTATTTGAGCAGAACATGTAAGTGTCATATTCCAATTCTCATTAACTGTATTAAACGTGTGTACTTGAGTTGAATTATTATAAAAATTAGCATTATCTACAACAGTAAATGTCATTTCTGTCCCCAAATAACCGTTAAAAGTTGCGTTTCCTGAAGAGTCAAGAGTTAAAGTTCCCTCTGCACTACCTGCAGACCAATTTATTTTTTTAGAAGCGTAATTCCAGGTTCCTGTTACTCCTGGAATAGATTCTGCAACATGAATTTTTACCGGATTGGCTGCGCGAGTCAAAATTACCTTTATAGGAGAGATTTGATCACTTGTAATTAAACCTGAATAAGATTCTAGAAAATCTGCTGATACAGATATGTTCCGATTCAATCCACTTCGATAAAATGTCGCATTACCATCTGTATTCGTTGTCTTAGTTTGATTGAAGTATGTAACAGATGCGTTAGGTAAAGGTTCTCCAGCTGGAACATTAGCTTCCACATGAACAACTAAAGTTGTAGAGCATGTTAATATCATTGTCCACGATTCACCTATTGCGGCGAACGTATGACTCTGACTAGAATTACTGTAATAATTAGGATGGTCGATTACTGCAAAAGTTGTCGGAATCCCTAAATAACATTTAAATGATATTGCACCATCATCATTTAATGTTAATGTTCCATTCCCGGCTGCATTCGTATACGTGATCTGCTTGTTTGCGTAATTTAAATTACCTTCGACATCAGGAATCGCTTCTTTAACATTAATCGTTACTAACTGCAACTCTCTAAACAATTTGATTGCTATAGGAGATGAATTTGTTGCTTCGATATTTCCGGTAGTTGTTCTATAATCATCTTTTGTTACAGAATAATCTTTTGTTAAAGCTGATCGATAAAATACTGCATTACCACTACTATCTGTGGTTTTTGTTTGTAAATTATATTGTATATTTGCATCAGAGATATTGACGTTTGAATAAGTATCTTTAACATTTAGTGTAATCTGTGCAGTTACATTCAAATTCATATTCCATACAAAACCATCTTCTGTCCATGTATATGACTGTGTAGGATTGGAATAAAAATTCGCATAATCATCGACTGTAAATGTATATTCTAATCCTTTGATCAACGTCATAACTGCAGTACCATTTTCATCAAGATTTATGGTAATTTCACCAGCTTTTGAATTCATTGTCAAAGTCTTATTTGATAATGCAGCAAATACTGAACTTGATCCGTATAACTCTCGAACTTCAATCTGAGCATTAATTAACTCGTATTGAACCTCTACTTCAAGTTCTGTTCCTGCTTCTGTTTGCGGATGATCAAAAACTCCTGTTGTAACTTCACCGGCTAATACAGAATATTGATATGTACCTGTCAAAACGTTTGGAATATTAGCCACACCATCTACATCTGTCGTTCCTTCGTAAACTAGAGATTCGTCCTTAGTATTTACGATTCGTACTATTATATTTTCAGGAGGCAAAATTCCGCCCGTAGAGACTGTGATTTTTACTGGATATCTTTTTGCTTCCAAGGTAAAATCTAATTTCGTCTCTTGTCCCGTCGGCGTTAATGAACCTGTAACGTCATTGTAATACTGTCTTTGAATTCTGTAATTCATTAACACAGGAGATAAATAAATATAAGCAATACCTGCATTATTCGTCTCTTGTATTTGATCAACCGACATTCCTGTAAATGTAACTCGCGCTCCCTCTAAATCTCCGTATAAATCGCTCGAAACGTGAACAGGAATTCGTTTAGAACATGTATAAGTTAGAGTTGTATTTTGAGTTACTCCGTTAGAATAATCTAAAGTAAACGGATCTCCTTCTCCCTCATAAAAAACAACCGGTTGAATCGCAAATCGCTCAGGTAATCCAGCATAAACCGTTTTCGTTACTTGTCCACTTGCATTTGTAGTTAAATTATTTCCTGAAGAAGTATTGTTTTCAACGTAAAATGGCGATAAAACCAATCCCGCTTTCACAGGATTAGCTGTTGAAGAAATTAACGGAAGTATTTCTTTAATGGTTGCAGTTACAGAAATTGTTTTTCTCACTGCAACCATCTCAACAGGATTATCTAAAGGAAGATAAATATCTTTAGTTGCAATATCGTAATTATTATTTGCACTACCAATTGTAATTCTATATTCTCCTGGCGGGATATTGAATTGTCCGTTTCCTGACGAATTAAAATCTCCATTATCGTCTGTTGTGCCTGTAAAAGTGTATTGTTGAGAAGTTGTTCCTCCCCACAAACTAGTTACACTTACAGAACAGTTGTTTGCAGAATGTTCATAAGGAATAGTTGTTAAAACAGATAATTCGAAATTAATTTGACTATACTGAAAAATCAAATCCAAATAATTATTCTGTAAAGGCGGTGTAAATCGACCACTTAATACTGTATGATCTGCTACTTTTGCAGAATAATTCATTGTTACAGGAGATATATATATACGAGCAATTCCATTTTCATTTGTAATAACAGTTTGATCTAAACTCATTCCCGTCACTGAAACGTCTGCATCAGAAAGCGGTCTCAAAGTATTTGCTTGTTTCGCTCTTAACTCAAGTTGTTTTGATGCAATAATTCCCATTTCAACAGTAGGATTGTTTATAAAATCCCAAGTTGAAATAAATAATCCATCGTTTTCATAAAATCCTGATTCAGCTACCGTCAATTCGTATTGAACTCCTGGCATTACAACGACATTGACTATTCCATTTGAATTCGTTGTATATTGTTTAACTGTATTATCGCGAGTACTCTTGACGTTAATCTTTAAACCTTCCTTTACAGGCAAGTAATTAATTGATCTCTTTTGATCAACTTGAATACTAGCTGTTATTTGATTGTCACCTGTAGTAACTGTTACATCAATTGCTGCACTTCTCGGTGTCACATCTCTTGTTTCAGGATTTACTTCTACAGTTGCTTGTGAGCCGTCAAGTGTAATGAATGTCTCAGCCGGAACGGTATTGTAATTTAATCTAGCTCCTCCATAAATAAAATTATATGGCTCGTCTACTCCACCTTCTTTTAATCTTCGAAAAGTTCTAACATAATCATTTAAATCAAATTCAGCACCTGAATTAGGAATTATAAGGTTTGTAGGAACATTTGCTATATAAATATATTCGTCTGTACCGGCGACTTCAATTGTATTAGAACCTGATGACCTTACTGTAGTCGCATCACCACTTAAATTAGGAATATTTTCTGTAACGAGAACGCTGTTAGTGATCTCCTTTCTTTTCATAATAAAAGGAACTTCTTGATCTTTTAATTTCTCAAGAGTAATATTACTTGTTACAGGAAGATAGAAATTATGTGTTGCTCTCCAAGAATAATTACCTGCCTCTGCTGCCAAATCGAGAACACCGATAGCGTTAGTTGTACCACTATCTACAATCAAACCAGTTCCGACATTCGTCAACTCAATCAAAACATCTTTAATCGGATTACCTGTTAGCTCATCTGTTGCTGTATATGTAATTACAGTATCTCTCAGTTCAATATAGACTGTTAATACGACATCCTGATCTTTGATTTCAACTTCACCTGTATATTTTTTATAATTTCTCGCATTAATAATAAATGTATATGTCCCGTTTCCTAATGTAATATTGGCTACACCATTCACATTCGTAACCGTAGTTATATCTTCACAAACAACTTCTGCACCTTGAATATAGTTACCATTTTCAATGTCTCTGACAATCAATCTGAATGTATAAAATGCTTTTTCCAAAGAAATTATCTTCGAAATCGGTGCATCTTCGACAACGAGAAAATCTGAATAAGACATGTATCCACTCTTAAATACAGTATATTCAAACGTTCCATTTGGTAAACTAATAATAGCAACACCTTGATCGTCAGCAAGATAAGTACTATCGTTTATCTTAATTGTTGCACCGGATATAGGTCTTCCATATTCAGCATCAAGAATTGTAAATTTCACCTCATAAGGAATAGCAACCATTTCTACAACAACACAATTAGGATCTTCACCTTGAACAACGATATTTTTTTTGTATTGTTGATATCCCTCTTTATCAACTTTTACTTCGTACTCACCAACTTGAAGACCTAATTCAGCTTGTCCTTCTATATCTGTCAATTTACTTTGATCGATAACCTGAATATTTGCTTCAGGAACATATACACTACGCTCTCTATCGACTACAGCAAAGTAAACCGGTAAAGTCTCTAAAAACATTCTTTCTATAATCTCAACCGGTTGATTCTCGATAGTGAGAATACTTTCTATCGTCTTAAATCCAGCTTTAGAAATTGTATATGTATAAGTTCCTGGTTCTAATTGAATTGAAGCTTGACCTTCGTTATTCGTAAGTAAATTAGATGTACTAATTTGAATAGACGCTTCGGCTAAAGGAGCATTACCTTCGTAAACTGTAAATGATACTAAATACGGAGTTGCTGTAAAATCGTTTATAGTAATATAAATCGGTCCATTCAAAACAACAAATTCTCCTGTTTTTTGATCCCAATTTGCTTTATTTAAAGTATATTGATATTCACCGTTTTCCAACAACACATTTGCTGTTCCATTAACATCTGTAGCGATAACTTTATTACCAATTGTAATGTAAGCATTTGGAACAGGAATATTCTTTGTATTTGTTACTGTAAACGATACAAGGTATTTCTGCGATGCAATTGTTGTTTGAGAACCTTTATAAATATCAGATTCTCCTGCCGGATAAAAAATGTTAGATAAGTTTGACCCTGAATCATAAAGAATATTTCCTTCAAGATCTCTCATTCTAAATCCTTTGATTCTTGGCAACATATTCAAAGGAACTTCTTCATCGTAATACGGAAAGAAATATTCATCAGGAACATATTTCACACCTTCTGAACTTTTAACTACTTGCAACAAATCGTCCCACTGAACAGCTTTTCCTGCATCCCAAAAACGAAAATCGAGATATTTAGTCATTGCAATTTGAATATTCTTTCTTACTGTTGCAATATCTGTGTCAGGAGAAAGCTCAACTCTAAAATCAACACCGTTATTCCCGCCTACAAACATCCATTTGGCGTTCTCTAATACTACACCAACCGCTTCACCTTGTAAATTTAATTCGGTTAATCCAAAATAAGGAGTTGCCTTTTGTAATAATGTTTCTAATTCATTGTCGGTAAAAAAAGATCCGTTTTGAGTAACAAGATAGATGTGTGTTTTACCATCTTCTCCTAAACCGACATTCATCACCTTCAATATTCTTGGGTCTAAATCTTGAAAAATCTGAGTCCAAGATTCCATTGTCTCTTCAGACAATTTATTATTGTAATTAATGATTCGATTTCTAAATGTTACATCGTCTTCGTAATCACGACCACCAATCGCAGCGTATTCATTGGTACATTCGATATGAGTCAATGGACGAGGACTGACTTGTACGATACTATTTGCCTCTACATTTGTTGCTGAGCCTGTTATAGTACTTCTTACACTAACGTAACCGTATCCTGAATTATCAACAGTATAAGGTTTATCTACAACAAAACGTATACCATTTTTTGCTAAAAAAGTTGTTCCAACTTCGTATTGAGTTCCAGGTTCAGCAGAAACTCTAACATAAGTAGATGATCCTAACGCCTGCTTTCTAGGACTTACTCCATACAATGCAGCGGCTTTATCTAAATATTCCCCTGTTGCTGAAGTAGGAAATATCTGTGCTTCTACAATCGCAATATCTTTAATAGCTTTCTGAGCTACTTTAGCTGTACCAAAAGCCATTGCATTTAAAACCGACCCATCTGCAATATTAGAGACTTTATCAGTTTTATTTAAAAACATTTCAACCCACAAATTTTTTAGGTTCGAAATTGTATTATTTACTTTTGTAATCATACTTATATTGGAACGTTAATTAAAAAATCTTCTTTCGTTACTGTTACAGCTCGTACTTTCATAAAGAGACTATCTTCTTTCTTTTCTAAACTCAATAATTCTGCACTAGCCCATCGATTATCTCTTTGAAACATATTCATTAATGCTTTAAATATAATAGGATATTGAATTGCATTTACTGTTGTTCCAATGAAATCAGACGGTAAACCGTAATCTTTAAATTCCGGAATACATCCTCTTATAGACTCAAGAATTATCTTTAATGCTTGATCCATAGACGGATGATATTTCACAACGGAAAGATCGTTATTTTTAAATTTAAATGAAATATCTAGGTCCTTACCAAGAATGTTTTGATCAACTAAAGTATCAACCACATTATCTACATAATTGACTCCTACATTCTTTAAATTAATAGCAAATGTGTTGCTACCTTGGTTCACTACATAATCTTCTTCGATAATATACTGAGGAGTAACTATATCTGTCCAATCGTCTTCAGGTGAAGAAAGTTCTAATTGATTTGCAACAGTTTCAAATGTCTCTCCTGTTCTCAATTGTCTTTCCATCTGTAAAGAATTCGTTCTTCCTATAGATGCACTTCTTAGCCATCTGTCAGAATTCTTTATAGTCATAAGTTTCGTTTCTATCTCGGTAAAGTTATCAAGAATATCCCACATTGAAATGTCGTTTAAAGTGTTTTCATGCAATCTAAACAACGGTTCTATAGTATTTATCTGAGCAATCATTTTATCTAATTGATAAAACGAATCTGCATCGATTTCTCCTCCTTGATAATAATCGACTATATAAGGATAATTATTATTACAGAAATCTACATACGACTGGAAAAACGCCTTTATGTCGTAACCTGTCACTGTTTTAAATTTTTCAAACATATCTTCCATAATCACAATAATCCTGCAATTGTTGCAGCAAGATCATTTACTCCCTTTTGGATTGCACCTGCTGCAAGTATTTTTGTCAACGAAGTTTTTGTTTTACCTGATTTAACAGACTCTAATGGAGCAATTGCCGTCATACTCAAATTATACTCCCATATCATATTTCTCTGTAAATTTTGACTTAAATTTAAGCCCGCTGGAGGAACTACAACTAAATAACTCTCTCCTAATGCCATGTTGTAAAAAAATAATTTAAACGGCAATCCTGATTTATCAACTCCATTGCTTTTAGAAATAATTGCCTGCATCATCTTAACGCAACCAAAACCTGTTTTTATTCCAGGATCAAATTCCGGAGCCTTTAATCCACTTGTACCTTTGCCCGTAATATCTGTTAAAGAGTATTTTCCTGCAGCTAAACTAAATGCAGAACCCAATAAACTACTTGAACCACCTGACACAGAAAGCAATATCTTAAAAGTTCGTCCAAAATCACCTCGTATATTAATTTCTTGGGGAACAAATGTAGGAGAACTCAATACTGTAATACCTCCTGCAGTATTTCTAACAGTCTCTCTCTTAGCATCTGTTTTAGATATACTATTTGGATTGATAGGAAATGTGAAAAAATCTATCGTATTGTTCTCTGAATCAGCAAGTTCGAGTGCACATAGATAAACTTCAAAATCATTGGGAAATGCGGCAGCAAGGCCCGCTTTTCCAATCGTTCCTATCATTTCAGTTGCCTTACTAATTACTGCACTTGATGTTTGTCCCATAATTTAATTCTTCTTAATTGCGTAAAGATACAAATTTATTTCTTAATCAGAAAAAACTACCTTGCTTTTTATCTGATCAAAATTCAATGGAGATATCCCTGTAACAGAACTCATTCCTGCTGATAAACCAGCTTTACCACCATCTGTACCTGGAACTGCTGCGGCTGCTGCAGTCGACCAAGCGTTTTTTAAAGTTGTTATTTGATTTTCAACATTATTCAGTAAACTTATTAATGTATTCGCCAAAGTAAGTGGTTCAGATGCATTATTAATGTTCACCTTACTTCCTGTTAATATTTTTATCAAATTTTGCGCCAATTGAATTTGCTCTTTACCTTCATCAAAACTAATTGTAACATTTTGATCCGACATCTGTAAAGATTCTCGATTATCGTGAAATCTAAATGCAATTTTTTCATCGTCTATAACAACCAACGTTTCTTTCTCATTAGATTCTTTCGTTTTTCGTCTATACTCAAGTTTATCTAAATCAAGCGTAATTTTACGAGATTCTTTATTAGGTTCTTTAGCTTCAACTTCTGTATTAATGATTTCGGCTTCAATCTTCTTATATCCTGTTACCTTTACTTTTTCATCTGCAACAACATTAATTTCACCTGAAGTTTGCACATTAATCTTATTCTCAGTATTCCCAACCATTCGAATGTTTAAATCTGCTTTCTCTTCTGAAAAAACATTGACATTCATTTGCTTATTTTTAGGATCCATACAAATCATCATTGTAGTTCCTTTGACAGTTCGTCTAAAACGAATAATGTCTTCTGACCAGGCTTGAGTTTCATCATTTCCTTGTATTGTTCCAATAATAACAGGTTGATTTCTAAACACTCCTGAAGCAATGATTACTTGTGTACCTTTCTTTCCCACTTCTTCAGGAAATGAAATATTCTGAATAGCTTCGTTCGTAATATAAACATCTGTCTTAAACAATCCGCCCTCAATAAGTACACATACACGATTCATTCGAAAACAATTCTGAATATAAGATTCTCTATCTACATTTCTAGGAATCATTATATATCCATTCGTTATTGGTGGTAATTCATTTTTCTGAATTCTAGGTGAACCTCCTGCCATAATTATAATCCTCCAAACATTTTACGATTTAAAAAATATTCAAATTGATTTTTATCTACTACAGGACTAGATGCTGTAGTTAATTTACCTTGTTGTGCTTCTTCTGCAGCTTTTCTTAATGTATCTAAATTCACAATTTTAAAATAAGATGGTTTCCCTTGAACTGTTGGGAATGTATTATCTAAACGTTTAATACTATTAGTTGCAGTACCTTCAAGAATTGGCACATACATACCTCTTTCAACTTGTAAAGTTGTTCTTCTATCAATTCCATTCTCTGTATAAACAATTGAATTTGAAACATTTAAAACATAAAAAAATTCGTCTGTCGCTTGATTCAATATAAATGTACCTACCTTAATTCTTCTATCTCCATTTAATTCAATCGTTCCCATTCGAGTAAACGGTAAATAAGCATTGCTTTCTACAACATAAATCAAGTCGTTTAATAAAGCGGCCTGCATCGTACTGAAATCTTCTTCTTTCTGAGCCCCCTTAATTGTTCTTAATGTAGCATAAATATCATTGACTTCTAATTTTCTATTTCCCCATAGCTCAACATATTCATTTAAATAAACAATAGGGACAAATGCTAATCCTGTTTGTTCTTTATCTCCTAATAAACTATTGTTTTGAATATGAATTTGAAACCAAGTATAAATTCTTGAATCGTAACTCAAATTATAGGAAAGTACATTATCCGGCGTTATCGTTATATATTCTTTGTTTGAAAAAGCTGACATTATTGCTTTCTCATTAAAAGGAGGTTGTCGAATCACTATATCAATAGTATTAATATAAGTGTCCATAAAAAATTCTACAAATGGATATTGACAAACTCTATTCATATATTCCATTAGTGTTCCATTAGGATTACCAATAGAAGAATCTACCAAAACTCTTGTTTGAATTTCGGAATCAACAAAGCATTTGACGATTTGCCAAATACCATTTACTGACATAGAATTTTGTCCTTCAACCGAATAACCTGTTGTTCGTTTATCACTCCAAGATGTAAAAAGACTATTCTTACAAACACCAATGTTTGACATTATATTTATAATAAACCAAACGACTTCATTTATTCTTTTATATTTATAACTCCACAAATAATCATAACTCCCTGTTATAACATTTCGTTGATACCACGAATCTTGCGGACGTCCAAGATAAACCCAGTGTTCGTCACCCTCATCATTCTCTATGTCTAACAATGGAATAAAATAACTACCATCTTCTTCAAATAATTTTGAAATATCTCGACCATGAAGAATTGTTGCTTTTGAATTATCTTCTGCAGAATAAACTTCATTACAACCATCAATAAAGCCAATCATATCCCAAACATTATACTCAGTTCCTGTATTAGCTAGTTTATTAGAATCTACTTTAATATTTTCTACATCAATAGAATCTCTTTCTTTTTCTAACTTTAATCGTTCATAACGAATAAAAACGATATCATTAACAGTCACTACTTTTTCTAGGAAAGATCTGACCGAATAACCTTGCGGTGTAACTGTATTAAAAATATCCCAATAACTATCACCAAATCCATTTTTATTCTCATCACTTCTAAACGGCACAACTGTTATCGAGAAATTTCCACTCTGCAGAGTCTTATCAGTCGTACAATTCATTACATATTGACTAATATCGTATATAGTATCAGTTGATTTACAATAAATCCATATACGAACGTTCATCGGCTGCATTAACGTGCTCAATCCTGCAGATTCATCTAATCCTACAACATTATCAGGAACATAATCAGGATCAAGAATTAATTTTCTAAGATTTTCACTCCAATAAGACAAAAAATCTCCTTGAATTAAAAAAGACTTACTGTTAGAAACATCTTCAATCTGTAATGGAGATTTTGGAATAGGGAATTCTACTTGCGTACCTACCTTAATATAAGGTAAATTTTTGGCATTATATTCATCTTCGTACTTCTTCTTTTCTAAATCATCGTATTGAGCCCATATTGCGTTCAAATTCGTAACACCATTTGCATCAGAAGCAACATCCATAAACTCAGCAACAGACATTTTCTCCATATCTTTAGGTAATTTCTGTTGCCATAGACCAATTGCACCTTCAGGAGATATCTCTTCGTAAATAGTTAATACGTAATTTTTTAATTTTTGTTTTATCATCTTTTATCCTCCTGTAAACTAAAAAATCTATTCATAAGTTTAGTCCAACTTGCCATCTGCATTAAAAGTAACATAGAAGATTTTTTACCACCTGTATCAATATCGGTCTTACCGCTTACTACATCTGCTAAATTTTTCAACTGACCTGTTTGAGCATCAAGATAATTCTTCCAATCTTCACCTAATTTTCCATCAATACTATTTACACCATCTCTAATTGCTTGAAGTACTTCTAACATACTTTCTGCACCTTGACCTATCTGTCTATTAGTATCAGATGCAGTCATTCTCGCACCGGCACCGACAGTTCTCGCAGCTTCTTCAGGTTCATAACCTTCTCTAGGTTGCTCTCGAATTCTTTTGAATGATTCGTCTACCTTATCATAAATTCGATTTATAATAGTAGTAGGATCACCTTCAGCAAATTGAGATCGAATGTCGTTCCAACTTAAATTAGGAAATACACCCTTTAAAATATTTATAAATTGTTCGTTATTTTGAGATAATCCTTGTAATTGTAAGAGAAAATCTCTCATAAATTCAGGATCAGCGTTACCACTACGTACAGCTTCAAGTCTTTCCATTGCTTCTGAATACGTACGTACATTAGGATCTGTGCTCGTTAATGTTCTAAGTAATAACGCTTGTGTTATTTCATCTTGAGAGATTCCTCCTCCTGAAAATGCTGTTTGAACTCTTTCTAATTGTCTTCCCTGTAATCCAGTTGCAGTTCTAATGCCGTTCATTACAGCGAGAATTCTACCAGCATCAAATTCACCGGCTTTCGATAGGATTTCATCTGCTCTTTTATTGAATGTTTCGAGAGACTCTTCCATTGTAGATGCTATTTCACTAAATGGAAGACTTAATTCTTTCATTCCTCTCTCAAATTCCCTTATAATTGCAGAGCCTCCATAAGAAGTATTTTCGTCACCAAATCTTAATGAACCTTGTAATCTGTTAATTGCACTAGGACTGATCCCGTATAATCGTTCTGCAGCCATTAAAGATTGAGCCTCTCGTCTCGCTGTAGGATCTTCTTCTGTCGCTCCAGGAACACGACCTCCTGCAGCTCTTGTTAATTCAGTTCTACGTTGAATGTAAGTCCCTATATCAATTCCCAAAGCATTTGCTGCGTAAGAACCTTCTTTCGAAGCTATTCCTAAAACATCACTTGTTCTGCCTCCAAAAGTTTGAGCATAAGGAGCAAATTTAGTTTCTGCTTCCATATACTTTTGAACAGTTGCAATCATTCTATCTGCAGCAATATTAGCAGGCATCTCAATACCTCGTGCAATTATATCACCAATAATAGGAATCCAACGGTACATATCTGCTTCATTTGCTGCTTGTACTCGTCTATAACTTGCACCAGTTTCAACTGTACCCTGATATTCAGCTCTTAAAGCTGCTTCTTGATTTCTAAAATATCTATCTGTTACAGTATTCTTAATACTATTTAAAATAGCGGCTCCCCCTAAAAATTTCAAAAAAGATCCCATACCGCTACCCATCATAGCCATAATACCTGCGTCACTACCTGAACTTGACGTTGGTTGTGTAGGAGGAATGATAGTTGGTCCTCCGCCTTGATTTCCTCCACCACCTCTTCTTACTTCAACTACCGCTGTTTCAATCTGATCTACATTATCTTCGATCAAAGAAATTGAATTAGTTAGAGCTTCGAGATAACGTGTTATAGCTGATTGAGATGCATTTGGAGCTGAATTTTCTTTCTCAATCGATTTTAAAAGTTCTCCAATATTTTGAATACCCTTTTCGAATGCCGACTCTAATGAACTAATAGCCTTTAATATATTTTCATCAGAAAAGACTTCTTGTTTTTGTTGCTCTACAACCCTTTCTTCTCTAACTTCACGTCTTTGCGGTTGTTGAATATCCTCTTGACGTATTTCTCGTCTTTCACTTATAAAATCAGGCTTCGCTTCAACTGGATCTTTTTCTTTTAAAGGAGCTGTATTTTCGTTGATATTAATTACATTGCGTTCAATGTTCTTAACGTTTTCTGTAATATCTTCTCTATTGTTTTCGTATCTTCTAGAGTTATCAACAGTTTCTTCGCGATTATCTTCAATCGTTTTTGTATTATCTACTTTCGTTACAGAATTATCGATATTCTCAACATGACGATTGATTTCACGAAGCGTTTCATTTGTTGTTTCGCGAACAGTTTCTTTTTTTGGTTTAGCTCTCCATTCTAAAGCATTTGTTTCTTCATCATATTCAGGAGTAACACCTTCAAATAAATCTTCTTGAACTACCTTTTTCTTAGGCTTTTTCTTCTTTTTAGGTTTTGGATCTTCTATTTCCTCAGAAGGAAGTTGTTCAATCTCTTTTGTATCTTCCGGTTCTGTAGGTTGTTTTGTCAAATCCCATGTAATAGAATTTGTTTCCTGATCATAAACAAAATTTTGTTGCGTTTCGCGAATCTGTCTAGTAGGAGTCGGAGTAGGTGTTGCAATTGCTGCAGCCTGTCTCTTTAGATCAATCAACAATCTCTCAAGTTCGTTCCGATCTTCCATCAACGACAATTGTTCACGAAGTTGTTGTATATTGCGTTCAGTCATCTGTTGATTAGATGAACTTACTTGATCTATATCTCTATATAAAGAAACTGCCTCTTCTCTTAATTGTCTAAGAGGAGTTAAATCAGCACTTATCCTAACTCTTTTATCCTCAGCCATGATTCTTTTCTTTTTCTATTTCTTCTAATTTAGCCATCATCTCTGCTTCTGCTCGGAATGAAGCTATGTCATATTCTTCAATTTCAATGGAATTACTTCGTTTTATCCATTCTCCAATATTAGGAATATAAGGATCATTTTCTTTTTCTGTTTTTTCAGTTAAAACTTGATTAAACATCATATCCTCTTCAAATTCCATCATCTGATGAATAAAAGAACATCCCCTATGCTCAGGTGACAAAAAAGCTACTCCATGTTTCTTTCTCCACCAACGATCATAGGGGAATTTATTATTCCATTGAATCATAAAAGTACGTAAATCATCAATGGTCATATCAGCCTTATTTATTTCGTTCTATTCAACCGGTCGACTAAGTATACGTTTAGTCTCCAAAAGAAACGGAATGATTTCTTTGTCGTAAATTTCGCGAATTTCAGTGTAATCAGCAAGACCTAAGTCTCTAAAACTTTTTACTTTCATATCCTTCACTAAATCCGGCATCATAACTGTTATTGTTGCTTCGATATCAATCATATCAAGTGCATTCTGAGCTGCAACAGAACGATTGCCAAGCATCATGTTATAAAAACCTTTTCCTAAACTTTGTTTTAAGGCCTCAATATCATAATATTGACCTACATTAGGGAAGGAAATTCTGTATTCTCTCCCTTTTACTACTACGATTTTATCTTCCATTTATTTCAGAAATCAATTGTTTGTGTAAATATCTAACTTTCTTTTAGATTAACAACCATATCAATACTTAAATCTTCTTTGATAACTTTTAACAATTCTTCCCATCCGTCAGGTAGAGAATCTCTTTTTGTATTATTTTCCTTTGCCCACATAGGCTGAAGATTTCGATAATTGAAACAGATACGTTGGTTCTCAGGAATAGATAGATCGAATTTTGCACACGGTATAATATGATCAATCTGCCAACCGTTTTTACCTCCTTGATTATCCCACGTCATTCCTAATTCAAACTGTTGTTCAAGATGAATCTTTAATTCATCAACCGAACAACCGAGAAGATTTAGACTATTAGCTGATTTTATATTACCTTTAAGAACTCTTAAAATTCTATTTCTCAATAACTTAGCAGTTTTATAATTAACATCTTGTTTAAATTTTTTATTATTATAAATTCTATTATGCATTTTCCCTTTTTCTGTTTGACGATATTCTCTTGTTTGTGCTCTATTATATTTCTTACCTTCTTCTGTATTTAATCTTCTTATCTGAAGTTCCCTTCTACAATCTTTACACCAACAATCATAACCTGTCTTTTGACAATGATCTTTATAAAATCGAGTAATAGGAAGAATTTGATTACAATTCGAGCAATTCAATACTTCAATTCCATCTTCGTTTATCTTTATCACTCTTTCAATTCGCTTTGACTCTGATTTTATTTTTTCGTAATATCTTTTAGCTCGAATTTTTGCTTTTATTTTAAATTCTTCGTTTTGAGATCTTTTTCGATCAACACGTCTTTGACACTCTTTACCCTTTTCAGTTTGATAATATTTTCGTCTCGCTTCTGATGCAACCTCCTTTCCTCTAGGAGATTTTCTATACTCAGCTACACAATCTTTACATTGTGTATTCAACCCATCAGATTTTGATTTATCCTTTTGAAAATGATCAATAGGAAGTTCTCTCTTACATTTTGAACAAATCTTCGTTCCTTTTTCAAAATTTGCTTTCATAACTGTAATTTTAAGTCCTGCTATTCCATCTTTAAATATAAAAAATTATGGCAATAAAAATTGCCATAATTTATTGATTATCAAAGTTCTAACGTTGAAATCGGCAGCAAGTAAATTCCTGAAATGTTGTATCCGGCAATACCACCTTCAGCCAAACTAAAGGCTTGATTGTTTACGAAACAAGGATTCAACAAACAAATTGTTTGTCCGGTCGGATCTACCTGAGTCACCATTTTTGTATTCGAATCTTGACTTTGAATCGTCTTAGAATAAATCGCAAGAGCAAAACCAAGTTCACCAAGAACAAGTGTATCTACAATAGCTTTCACTGAACCAAGTCTATGCATCATTCCTTCCATAACAGGTTGTTTGAAATCGATAAAGAATTGATCTACAGTAAAAGTACATTGATACCCAACAGGAGGCACTTCTTGTAACAGAAGATTGCCTAATCCCTGTACATTTGCTCGATTCACATTTTCTGCAAACTGCAGGTTACGAACGTAACCTGCAACTTTGTTATCTATTTTTATATACGCTCTAGGCGCTGTAAATACTGCCATAATTATAATCTGTTACAATTATCCACGAATTAAATAACCGGTAAAGAACAATTTCGTAATTTCGTTGTTTACTACAATCTTATAAGTTGTAAAATAAGCATCGTCTTTACGAGTTGTTACTACATCTCGGAATGATAATAACAAATTGTCTTGTTCAGTTGTCGCGGTTCTAGACTGAAGATATGCTACCGTCCAATCTTTAACTGCACCAGCAGATAGAGAATTTGCATTAACACCATTTTCTTGACCCAGCAAATCAATAGAAGCATTGACAATCAATTCTTTATTGATTTGAGCCACAACACGCATAAATTGAATTGAGTAAGATTGTCCTTTTGCATTGAACAAATTAGCATTATCTTGTAATGTATTTACTCCTTGCAAAACTTCAAATTTACCCGAATAATCATTTAACACGGTTACAAGAATACCATATTTCAAAGCCTTTTTCTTTTCAGACTCAGTTAATATGTGTTTAACCCGATCTACACCGATAGATTTAAATGTTACCGGTATATAAGGAGCTTTTCCTGAAACACGACCAACGATTGCACACGTATTATATAACGCAGGCCACCAACGAATCTTTTGAGCATCAAATGCTGATACCAAACCAATACCACCGTGAACCAACTGAACATAACAACTATTGAATGCTTGTGCAAAAGTAATCTCTTTAGAAAAATCTGCCGGATCATCATAACCTGTCGCATACAGGAAATGAGAAAATTTAGCATCTTGAGTGATGTGTTTGATAACAGCTTTTGTTGTAGTTGAATTTGCATTGGCACCAACCTGATCAGTCACGACAATACTGTAATCCAAACCGATAATCTGATCTAATACAGCATTTAAATCATCTGCATCGAAAGATTCTGTACCACCTGATGCTAAAATATACGGTTTACTATTCAAAGCAGTTGTAATATCGTCTTGAGTGACTTCTCCAGTACCTTCCGCCTTTGAAGTTGAATCTAAAGCAAATAACAATCCAAAATTTGAATCATTCTTAGCCCAATCGATCAATTCTTGAATATTATTGAATTCAGGTGATTCCAATACCAATTCAGGATCAGCGTTATTTTGAGCAATGTCACCATAAGGTAATCCGTCAGTATAAGTACCAGTATAAGTACCACGCCAAAATTGCATAATCCATTTTTCAGGATTTTCTACTCCTGCAACAAATGTAGCTCCATAACCAGTAGTTAATAGAGTTTCACCAAACAATGTACCGTTTGCAATCAATCCTTCGTCTAAAGTTTTAATTACAAATTTACCTCCTGATGTAGTCGCAAAAGCAATTGTTGCTCCTGTTGTTGTTGCAGCACGAACAAATTGAAGTTGTGATACTCCAACTGCATCAGGATTACTTGGATCAGGTGCAAATAATGCTTCTGCAACTCTCCACCACAAACCGCCTTTCATAAAACCACGAAAATCGGAAATTGTATCGAATGTATAGATAGCATTCTGACCGCTCGTATTTTCACCATTGATACCAGCACCACCACCAAAACCTGCAGAATAAGTACCTGTATCAATTACAAGAACCTTTCCATAATCAAGTTGGCGAGCTGGACCAGTCTCTCCACTTACAATAGTACTATATGCACCTGGAAGAGATATCTGTTTGTTGTTCCAATAAAAAGTTGATGCCATTTTATTATTATCAATTAATTTTCACGAATTCTAAAAATCACATAAATATACATCTTATTTTTCTTCTCGCAAAATAAATCACATAATTTTGCTAAATTATTTCAGACTCTACACCAGGAAGACCTAAATTCGAACAATTCCCTCTAGGATTTATCGCTGCTTTACCCGCATCTTCAAAAATAAGTTTGTTGAGTAAACCTTCATCTACAAGAGTAGGAATTAATTCATCTGACGCTAAATCAATTCTTAATGATCTAAAGAAAATTGGTAGAGGCATCAAATCCTGCTCTGCTATCAATTCAGTCATATTAAAATCGATCTTGTAAAACATTGTCGATAATACATTATAAGCTCCTAACATAAGAGCATACAATATTTCAGACATTAAAATCGACTCTAAAATATTATCAGCTAAACACATAACATCGAAATTATATGCTCGACTGTCTCTGACTTCAAACCCTCCATTAGGCGTCATCATTCCTGTTAATTTACCAATACTCTGCGCCATACCTGAATTTTTACCTGGCTCTCTAATTACGTAACAAGGTAAATTAGTCTTATCTTTAGGAAACTCAATTCTTACTTGAATTTTACGAGGATCTTCACTTGTTCGTAAAAACATTTTCTTCGCTTGTTCGTAGAAGTCAAAACTACCGTCTTTTGTACCGTATAAAATTTGATACAAAAAAGTCTTCGTTTCGTCATCTTTGTAATTCTCATAATCTGTCGGAATATATTCCAACAACTGATTGAGAATATCTTTCATTCGCACGATCTGTAACATCTTTATCTATTTAATAGTTGTTCTAATGTTTCATCTATAGCCATACTAGCTACTTTATCTATCTCTGCAGCCTCCAAAGCTCTATCCATGAGACGTTTGGCAGTAATACCACCATTCCACCAACTGTTTGGATCTGAAGTGTCACTTACTCGTCTAAATGTAAAATAATTTCCTCTTTTTTCTATTTCTGAACTTTCAGCTTTAACTCTCACAAGACCTTCATATTTTGCAGCCTTATGTACATATTCAGGAACTTTCAATCCTGGAATATTAATTTCTTTTCTTACACCTAATATTTGATGTTCAGAAGGTAAATCACTTCGTTTTAACGGTTTAGGTGAATTCTTTGCTAAATCGTAAATACTTTGTGGCATTATAGATTTAAAAATTTCTGACTCTGCAATAGCTTGTGGTGTCGCATGTCTAAATGGCACTGTCAAATACCAACCGAGACCGTTTTTCTTTTGTTTGGCTTTACTAGATTTTTGAAATCCCGGTTTTTCATCAAATGGACTTGCACCTTCTTCAACCATTAATGCTAAAGGAGATTCTCTTGCAGATAAACCAAACACAACTTCTAAAGAAGACGGTCGTTCGATATAAACTGCACGTAAATATTCTTCTCTAGATTGTTTTAATTCTTTGTTTATCAAATTCTGCCATTTAGACGAATATTCTTGAACTACTCTATCAATAATAGCGGCTCCTAACATATTGGCAGAATTTTCGTCAAGATTAAATTCTGCCACTACATCACTTAAATCTATTCTAATTGGCAAACTCATACATCGTCATTTCTCATTAATCCCGATCCATCAAACATTGGTTTTGACACATCAATAAGATGACTTCTTCTCGCAATCGCTTGAATAGGGAGTTGAATTTTTTCTTGTTTTCCTGTCGTTCTTTCCATCTTCCACGAAGCACGTATTTCGTGAGGCAAATCAATTACATGATATTCCGGGCAATGTTTGTAATAAACACTTAAACATCCGTTTTCAGGAGGCTCTTCATCTAAAATCAAACAATACGGATTATCAGGATTTATGTGATATGCCATCGTTTTATTCAGTTTCTGATTAGAATTAACGAAGGTATATATTGCTAACACTTGAACAGGCTTATACGTTGTAAAAACAAAATAAACCCCTTGTGATCCTTTTCTTATAATAAGGTTCTCGCTATAATAAGAATACTCTGTTTCAAATGTAACTCTATCGTACCAAGATAAATTAGCTTTATTTACATCCATCACTGTAATAGCTATTGTTCCAAGTAACGTTTCTGACCAATTCTTATATTGATTATTCTGATTTACACCTGTAATAAGAGCTTTTGTTCGTACTGAATTTACATAAAAATAACCTGTTCCATAACAGTTTTGACAATCAAGTAAAGAAGCTTCGACTCCATTACAAGGACATCTCAACGCACGTTCTAATTGGACCCAATATCCTTTATTCCACGTCGCCGCATCAAAATCTTCTTTAACAAATTCGGGACTTGGTCTACCTACAAGATTAGGTGCTGATTGTGTTAAGATATTTTTCGCCTCCATTACATTACCATGAATTTAGGTTGATCGTAAACTAATTTTAATCTACCTGTCGTTTCCTTGATTTGTTTTTCATATTGAATCAATCTCGCGCCGTAGCCCGCCGAAGTTGCTGATGCAGTGGTAGAAATACTTTGACTAAGACCGTCTATACTTAACGATTGACTTGCAATACCTGCAGAACCTAAAATTAAATCACCGGCAATTCCTAACGGTCCAAATGATGCAACCATACCAACTACATTAATAAGATCCATCGGCATTTGATCTATATCCCAACCTGTTATATATTGAATTCTCCAATAATCAGGTATCATATTAAACCTTTGCATTCCAACTTGAGAAGTGATACCTGTTAAAATAATTTCAGCATTTCCTCGTGTAGATGAGCCAGTTGGAACAACACTTATTCTTCGTTTACCTTGTCCCATCAAAGTATCGTATTCGCAAAACAACCAACCTTGAGGATAAACAATTTGCTCCATCTTATTCAACATACCTATCATTGACAACGGTTCTCTTACGGGATAATTCGTCTGTAAAATAGGAAATGTTTGCCAATAATCTGTTCTGTAGTAAGTGATTGTTTGGTCAGCTAACTGTTTAATAAATTTCAAGTTGTAATAATTTTCGATTTCTCGCTGAGCTGCAACCAAATAAAATCGCATTGATTCGTCAGAGAAATTAGATCCTTCTCCTCCTTGAATTTTGATTCCGTACAAAAACAATTCCCATAATTCAGCTACGGAAATAACTAAACCGGTATTTTTACGATACTTGATATTAAAAGTTAGCTGAGCCATAATAACACTGTTTTATGATTTTGACATGATCATTTTAATGATCTCATCTTTCTTTTTATTTTTTAAATCTTTTTCTTCGAAACCACCGCCTTCTTCTGTCATTCCCATTTCAATTAATTGTTTGACAGTCAAAGTATTGAGTTCGTTGAACAACTCATCGTCAATATCTTCATCACCTTTTTCTGCTTTTTCGGTTTCTATTTCTTTATCATCTTTCTTTTCTTCTTTAGAAGGAGAAATACCTTTTTGTAAATCTTCAACAGCTTTTTTCCAAGATTTAATTTCTTCATCTTTTTTGTCAAGCTCGACTTTTTGAGATTCAATGATATTCTTCAAACGATTGATCTCGTTTTTAAACTCTTCATTACCTTCAGAAACCTCTTGTCTCAATTTACTTTCAAGAGAAGTTTTGTATTCAGGTTCATCGCCTTCTTTATAAATGTTAGGGAGTTTGCGATCAACGAGCTCTCGATACAATTCTTCAGAAATATCTGCATTTCCATTTATAAAATGAATTACTCCACCGTTTAATTTAATTTTTTGAGAGCTATACACTCTACTTCTTACTTTTACCATAATCAATTTGTTTTAGGTTTTTAAAAAGAGAAAGGAGAGGAGTTTATTATCTCTCCTCCCCTTTCTTTAGTTGTTTTTATTTGTTTTTAAACAAGACCTTCTTCACCGATATTCACGATACGAACAATCTTAGCAGGTTGATACAATACCGGAGTACCGTAATTCAAAATTGCAAATCTACGAGAAGGAGCTGTAATAGCAAAATCCATCTTCATAGTATCAGCAAACTGCAGATATTCATTAATCTGATTATCATTGTAGTAAATTAATGCAGATTTTGTACCTGCAATGATACGATTGCGGTCACGAACACAATTAGCAGCAGCACCATCCCATCCACTAGCCATTTGAGAAGCAGGAACTTCAAAGATAGGATAATATTCTGTTGTATTGTTAAGCGCAGCATCTTTCTTTGTACGATAAATTACGAAGCAAGTAGCTGCATAAGCACCACCAACACCGGCAGTAAATCTAAATTCAACTGAATCAGTTGCTGCAACAGCTTGAGCACCTCCTGAAGTAATATTCAAAGGAGCAGATTCACCGTAACGGTTCTTAGCAGTAACCAAATAACCGTAAGTACCTGCATGACGACCGAAGTTTGTCTTAGTGTCATTATTGTTTACTTTAATAGCAGTTCCGGCAACTGGAATAACCGGAGCTTTAGGTGAAGTTGCTTGTTTTCCTACAGTGATCGGTTTACGTTCATCAAAGAAACGGTCGTTTTTGATATTGATCTTACCAAACTGAGTAGTAACATCATTTACACTCTGACCCATTGTTGCACCGGTTACAGAAGCAGCCAAACCTACAATAACACGTTTTGATTCGTGGAACAATTTAACGTAATTGTTAAATACAATCGGGTTAGAAATGATGCGATCAATATAACCGTTATACACGTTAACAACAACGTTAGCTGCATCCTGAATCAAATTGTCATTCAAAACCTGATTCTGAGCATCAATAACAGCCGGAGAATTGAAATAATTATCAAGTAACTGTTCTGAAGTCTTACCTTCTGCAGTACCTCCATCCATTTCGTTTACACCAAGCATGTGTTGACGGAATACGCCATCAAACTGTTCAGGGACACAAGTAGAGTCTGCATCAACCAAACGAGCATCCAAAATAGTTTGTAACAAAATAGTCTTATTCTCAACTTCTTTGGTGTACATATTCATACCACCAGCCAATCTAGCGAGCATTGCAGGATGAGTAACCTGACCTGTAACACCCATAAATTTGGTGATGATTGACTTACGTCTGTACTGAGAATCGGTTTCTTCCGGAGTTTCACCTTCAGTATTAAAGATACCAACTTCTTCACCATACTTATACAACTGATTATACTGATGTACTGTATTGTCGATCTTATGTTTCGGCATTTCCATCAAGTAAACCAACTGATTTAAGCGGTTACCCAAGATCTTTAATGTAGAGTCGAGTGATTCAACTTTCAGACCACCACCATTGTTGATCTGATTGTTATATTGCATACCGGTCTGAAGACCAGCTTCCATTGCTTTCAAAATGTCTTTTGCGGAAATTTCATCCAACAAGTTCGCTCCTGAAGCATCGTTAGTATTGTAATTATACAGATCCATAATTTATTTAGTTTTTAGTTTTCTCCGAATTCTTATTATTTGCACAATTTAATATCGCATTTATCATACATATATTGAGCGAGTTCTTGACCAACGGTTTCAGCTTCCGGATTTGTCAAATACGCCAACATATCACCTTCCATTGATTTCTGTAAAGTTTCAGACATCTGATCGTAAGCCTTTTCAATTGCCTTTACAACCAACGGACGTTGAGAAATAATATTCATCTCATATTTATTATTCTCGTCTTTAGCGATCTGCATTGATTTCTGAATAGCATTTACATTTTCCAATCCAGCAGAACGGAAACTCGGCGTCTGTCCGCCAATTTTATCAATCTTATCACTCAATACATCCAAAGTTTCAGCCATCTTCTCCATAATAGGAGCAAATACGCCCATAGATTTAGCAAAGGTTTCTTCTACAGCTTTTTTGATGCCTTCAGCATCGCGATCTTCTGCAGTATCTTTTTCATCGTCCTTTACTTTTTCTTCTTTTTTGACAGCTTCTTTTTCGAGTTTATCGATATCTTTTTCCTGCTTTGTTTCAGATTCGTGATCACCTGCAGCAGCAGCGTCTTCACTCTTCTCGATTTTGATATCGCCTTTTTCAATACTTTTTGCGATATAATCTTCAGTGAAACCCATAGCTAACATGGATTTAACTATCGCGTTGTCTTTGTAGTCTTCAAACTTCATAATTACTGAATTTTATTTGTTTATGTAAAAATAGAACCAAAATTTTACTTATCAAATTAATTAACGAAAATTTTGCAAGTAGTCCCATAAAATTTTCGAAGAAATGTGACCCTCCATGTAACTTTTATACAATTCTTTAAAGTCGTCACTCTGTACTCCTTCTGTCGGAAATGCTTTCAAAACAAAATTTTTATCAATAGAAAGAAGATATCCATCCTTTTCCATTTCTAAAAGAATGTTAGTTTGTTTAAAACTAATATTATCGCTTTCAGAATAATCAATATAATCCTGTTTCTGAATACCCTTAACTATATCAGCATAAGTATTTGCATTAACAGGAGTCATTGTCATTGCTACATTTGTAATTAATGCTTTTGTAATTTTTTTCGGATTCTTTTTGTCTCTTTCTAATGCCTTACCTTCAATGCTAAAACCAGGTTTACGATTTGTTCCTGATTCTTGCATTTCTAACGCTTTATCATAAAAAGCTCTAGCTTCAGGAGATTTTTTCCATAATTGACACTTAACGAAAAATTTATTATCTTTAACTTTAGCATCTAAAGGAGCTCCTATCCAAAATCGAGACTTGTTTATCGGACTACGTGAAGTAAGATGATCTAGATTTATCAATCCATGTTTCAAAAAACGATCAATGATAAACCCATTTGGTTCCATTGATTCTTCTTCTGAATCTTCGGACGCATCGGAAGCCAAACCTTCAAAAATCATTCTTTCATACCGCTTATCATCTCCTACTGGATAATCAAGTGGATTGAATTTAGAAGATTTTTCAAGATTGGCTTCTGTGAAAAAATTAAACTTAGCATCTATATCAAACATCCTTTATATGTTCCATTGTCAACGAATTTACGAAATTATCAATCAATTTATCTATTTCTCGATACTTTCTGACTTGCTTCCAATCTTCAATATCGACTTCCTTATGAATCCCCATTAATGCTCCAAATAAAGCTGCATTTGTATCCGTATCAAATCCTAAATTCACTACGTTACAAAGGTCTTCTTTTAAGGTAGAACTCTTTGTTCTTAATTTCAAATAATTATCTAAAATCAAGTTATATGTATTAATAACGTCTCCTCGATTTTGATAACTATCAACCGAAAAATCGAACTTGATATTTTCTTGCGGTAAAGCTCTCAACAATTTTTCAAGTAAGCAACAATAATTGCCACCAAACTTAAAACAATTAGGATTATTATGAGTGAATAAGCTAAAAAAGTTGAATAAACTCATAGTCTCTGAAGCTACAAACTCCTTTTTTGTAGATCTATAAATTGCAACAGGAAGAGCGTAAAACATTGCACCGTTTCCCATCGAATCTGTTCTCGGACAACCATTCCTCATAATAGAAGATGATGTTTGCGATCCTATATCGAATAATCCTTCTCCTGCATTGAAACCTTTATTATGATACCAATCCTTTAGATTATCTCTCATTTTATTAAAAACATCCATCATATTATTCGTCTTAATAGAAAGTGCATCTATAAGACATAACAGAATAGATGTATCGTCAGACCAAGTGCCAATCGGTTGATTATGATATCCTCCTTTTGAAAATCCGACGCAATTAAATTTGGTCGGATTTTGAAATTCAAAAGGAACTCCTAAAGCATCACCAATTATATAAGCTCTGATACTATTCTTTATCTTTTCTATCGTTTTCATCCGTTTCCGAATTTAAGCTGTTTAAAATTAGTCTTACAGACTCTGTTTTTAACTTCTCTACTTCTTCTTTAGAAGGTTCACTAACAACTATTGATATTGATTCTCCATCTTCTTCCCATCTAGGATGTACTTTTTTCTTTGCCATAATTTTAATTTTTTAATTACTATTCTTTTGAATGCCTAAAGATACACCTTTTATTTCATTCGGACAACAATTATTAAACAATTTCGACAACAATAGAATTTGTTCCTCTTGCAAGTACTTTATACTTTAATCCAGCTTGAGCTAAATATTCGCTTTCATCAATATTATCTACATTCATAATCGGATCTCCTTTCTTAGCTAACAAAGTTAAATGAAGATCTGATCCAAAATCAGTTTCATGTTTCATTCCAAATGATACAAAAGATTTATCTTCAATTACCTGACCCACTTTTGCATTAAGCCATGTACTAAGATTGTCTCCATTCCCTCTAATTTCCAATCTTCTGTTTAATACCATATTTCGCTTCAGAGGATTTTGTTCAATAGCTTCTTTAATAAGACCTATTCTCGTTTTAGTACTCTCTATTTTTTCTTCTGAAAAGACCTTTGATTTTGGTGATTCTGTTAGAATATCTCTTATTGCCATATAACCTGAACATGTATAATTTTTTATCGCTTTACGTTGATCATCTGTCCATTTGGTCGACGTTTCTTTGGCGTCTTTTTGATATATCTCGAAAAACTTTTCTTTATCTTCAAATGAATTATTCTTATTAATATACAAATAATCTTCTTTATTGTAATTATGATAAACCAATCCATTTACAACCGGAGCATATCCTCGTGTAATTAACATTGCGTTAATTGCTTTTTTATTTTTATCATTAGAAAGACCATATTGCTCTATTATTTCACCAAAATTATAATCATCGATAAAGCCAAATATCTTTGATTTTAAATCGGAAGTTTTAGAAGACAAATCCTTAGTAAGATATTTATCTGCATCGGATTTCATTTTCTCAACCTCTTCTTTAGCGTAAAGGTTAGATAATTCCGATCTCTTTTCATTCCAATCATAAAATTGCTTTACTGTTTCAAAATTCTTACCTTCAGCAAAAGATAATTTCTCTTCTTTCTTTTCTGTTTTCGTAGATTGTTGTTTATTCAACTCTTCTTTAATACGTTTCTTAAAATCAACCAACGATTCATAAGGCTTCGACTCTAATTTAAATCCAGGAGAAGTTGCTTTATATTGATTATCGCCTTTCATTTTAATAACAACAGTCTTACCATCTTGTTTAACATAGGTTTGAGTGATTTTCTTAAACCCAGTCATATCACTTAATTTCTTATCAATTTCGCTAGTTATTTCTTGTTTTAACTTATCTAATTTATTATCTACAGATTCTTTCTCGCTCTCTTTCTTTTTCTTAGATTCTTGCAGTTTCTCCTGAATTTTATCCAAAACATCTTGATCTAATTCGAGTTCACCTTTTTCTTGAGCTTCAAGAAGATTTTTATAAGCATCTTCTACAGTAAATTGTTTATTCGATTTATCGTTAGAATCTTGTTGCTTATTTCTTTTATTTAATTCTTCTTGAGCAACTTTCTTTAATTCGGAATTGGCTTCAGGATCTTTTATAGCCGCTTTCAATTGTTCGTCTGTTGCAGATGTAGCTTGTTTAACCAAGATTTCTGTAGAAGATTGTTTTGAAGTTGACTCTTCTTCGTTCTTCTTTCCTCCCTTAGCTTTTGGTTTCCAACCCTTTTCAGTCTTAATGTATAATTTGCCGCCCCACGTCTTTTCTGTCCCAATAGGTGAACCTTTCTTCGCTTTTTCTATAATTTCCATAGATTTTGTAATCGTCTGATTATTATAAATAGCTTTAATTTTCTCCATAACAATATAAGATAGGAGGAGAATATCTCCTCCGTTAATTAGTGTAACTGTAAACGATATTTAGTTTGTTTCAATGTAGCAAGGAAATCTTCTGTCCAAGACTTTTCACCAACATAATCAGTATTATCGTCGATTTTACCATAGAACTTCTTGGTACGATCTATGATCAAATCAATCAAACCAATAGGATCGTTGACTTCAATTTCTTCACCATTTACAGAACCGTCTTCAAATCGACCAAATTCACTTTGACCTGCTTCCATGATCTTGTCTTCGTAATCAGAAAGTTCCTCAATCAAATCATCGAGATAAACGTGTTTGGAATTATCTAACTCTCCCCAATGTACATTTTTTGATCTTGTCTTAGCACCTTCAAGAAAATTAGCATAATCAACGAAAACATTATACATAGCATCTTTAGCCTTTTGAACACCATCGTCTAAAGACGGATCTCTATGAATCTCATCGTGTATCTCATCAATACCCCATGCTTTTTCAATCTCCTCGTTCTTAGTTTCAATCGAAGCAATATCTAATTTACCTGAATCTTTCATTTCATCAACCAATGACTTAAACATCTCTGCTTGATCTAAATCATTAAAATTGATTAATATATTGAAACCTTGTACATCGTCTTCAACTTTCTGAGATTTTTCAATATTCTCAGTCTTCTGAAGACTATACATGCGAATATTGCCCTTAAAATCCCAAGTTTGCTCACCATTTTCTTCTGTAGACAATGTTATAGAAAATTTCCTTCCTAAGTTAGATACCTTTTGTAACGTTCCTAAGAAATCAAATAATTTATCACCATTACCACCGTCATCATCGCTATAACCAAAACTTGCATTTCCGTATGTATATTTTTTAGGATTTTCAGTAGCATCGACAACTCTCTCTACATACTCAACCTTTTTAAAAGTAATTGCCTTTTCGATACCATCTCCGTCAGGTTTCTTCGTCTCGCCATCAAGACTTTCCTTACAAATTGCATTCACGTCATTACAATCCATAGTTTTTTCAACCTCGTTCCATGATTCAGGTAATTCGTTTGTTGCACCAAGATCTTTTGCCCTACGTTTCAAATAAGCAATTACATCTGATTTAGGAAGGTCTGAATTACCAACCAACTTGATTGCGTTTTTCAGATCAGAACGATTGCGAACAGGAAAACGACCGCCTACCATAGCTTTTCCTTCTTTCTCAAGTTTTGCACGCTCTTTCTCAGAAATATAAGATTTTGCTATACAAGATAATTCAGGCTTATTGACTTCTTTTTCAATTTCCTCTTTATGTTTTTTACAAAAATCTTCAAAAATCTTTTCATTGATCTCACCTCGAGCAAATGCCTTTGTTATAATCTGAATAGGTCCTTCCGGACATTCTCTACCAAGAATCTTTTTGATATTTTCTTTCATATCAAAAATAAAATCATAATCATCTAACTCTGTTCTAGTATCGATCCAAGTACTTCCAACTTCTTCTTCGCTATCGACAATAATCTGTATAGGCGATTCATCATCAACGTGACCTAAGAAATAATGAATCTCGTAATCTTTACCTTTTGCAACACCTGCTTCAATCAAAAGATCTTCGGGGATCTCAATACCTGTTTCTTCAAACAATTCTCTTGCGGCTGCTTCGAGAAAACTTTCTCCTGGATCAACGTGACCGCCAGGTATACACCATTGTTGTGTACTTGCTCCGTATTCACCAGCTCTTTGTAAAATCAAAAGTTTATCACCTCTAAACAACAATACATCGGCATAGCGTACTTTACCAGTCTTAGCCTTGATTATATCATTATAAACTGATTTCGAAATATTCCCTTTCTTTAATTCGTTCTTTGCTAAGTAGATGTTATAAATATCATTCAAAGTATCACTTATCTCTTTATCGGCAGATAATTTTGATAACGATTTAAAAATCTGTTCTCTTTTTCTTTGAACAATAGCAATATTTTTAGCGTGTTCTTCTAAAAACTCATTATAACGTTTTTCTGCGTCTACTCGCTCTTTCTCATCTAAAGTTGAAAAACTTTTAGCAATTGAACTTTTTTCAGCAAAAAGAGTTGATAAATCACTTATTTCGTTCGCAATCTCGAAAGATTTCTTCAACAAACTTCTATATTCAGTAATTTTCTCTGAATTAGATTGTAAATTAAATAATTTCTTAATATTCATAGCTATTCATATTTTGGCCTAAATATACGGATTAATTTTTACATCTTATACTTTTTATACAGATATTGTCTGCATAAAAATATCCGCCATCAATATCTATATTATAAAAAAATCTGTTTACAGTCTCCATTCGTTCAATTTGATCGATAACAACATCACCTTCTTTAGACCATAGTATTTGTCCTGATTTTAAGTCCTTTACTTGAGTATCAACTAAATATTTCTCACCTTGTCGTTTTACAAGTATAACTTGATCTCCTGAAATACGATCTAAAACTCCTTCTCTATCTTTGTTGTGATAATAGATGTTGAACACTTTTTCATCAAATCTCGCTGTTCTTTGAAAAATACCTTTTACTTTAGAATAACCCAATGTAGACAATACAATGTCACCAACCTTGAGATCTCTGATAAATTTATCACCTTCTAATGTTCGAATCTCAATAAAACTAGAATTAAATCCACCCTTCATGTTCGTGATTTGTTGTTACAATAATATCGTTATCTATAAGTAATGCATATTCAATAGGAAGATCGAGATTATAGATACGACCTTCATAAAATTGCTCCCTATTGTCCATAATCTCAAGTTTTTTTAAATCAAAACTCGTCTCCATACATTTTTCGACACGTTCAACATAATTGTCAATAGATTCATTTTCTTCAGCACATATCAAACATAAACAAGTTGCTTTAGCTAATACATTGTCTTCTGTTAATTGATCAAAAGTTTTCTCATCTATTATAGGTAAACAATCAGGATGAAAGTAAGTACACGTCAAAAGGTTTTGATCTTTACAACAAATCAAATGTTGATCGTCAGATAATGTAATAAAATTAACTGAACCATTATAATCACTTGACGACAAACATCCTTTGATGTAAGTGATACTTCTATTAGGTAAATAAACTATACGAACATAATCTTCGTCTGTTACTTCGCTGATTTTGATCTTTGGAAAATTCATTTGTCCAAATTCATCTAATCTCAATACAGTTACTAATACATCTCCTCTATATCCTGTCATACTTCAAAAGTTTTATCTCCTACATAAATCTTAACCTTACTTCTTCTCTCGATCTTAGGCTTATAATCTTTAGGTGGTGCGAAAATCTGTCTTTCTTCATCCCATACATAACCCTTTGGTAAATATCGCAATTGACATCTACAAAAGGGATGAACGTAACCTAAAACCGGTTTCCAATATTGTGTTTTAAGACCAATATTATCTCCGTTAGCTATAAGATCGACTAATTTAAACAATCTAGGCTTCGAACCTGAACCATTGGTAGTATAGAGTCTCAAACAGTGTTTACATGCGCCTGGAAAAACTTCTTTGTAAACCAAAGCATCTAACCCGTGTTCACTCATTATCGTTTCAGCAATACCGATTTGATAAATGCCTTGCATTTCTGTCTCGACTATTCTTCCCCAATCTCTGTTCCAATCATTAAGAGAATGTCCTATATTACTTATAATTGATTGAACTGATCTTCTTTTTAAAACACCTTCTGTAATTTCTTTCTTTATCGTTCCTAATTCAAGTTGTCTTTGTTGTTCAGTCAATAGCTTTACATCTTCTTGAGAAATTGCATTAGAAAGTATATCTCTCATTCTTTGACCCATCGTCTTGATATAAGAATACGTTCTTGTTGCTGCAGCATTATAAACAGCCTTTTCTCTCGTAGAAAGTGCTTTAAATTGGTTTCTTTCTACAAACAATAAGAAGTCTCTATAATCAACTGATCTCAATTGAGCAGGAGTTAAAACGCCGGATAACCTACCAAAAAGAAATGATTGATAATAAGGTGGAATTTTTTTCAATTCTTTAGCCCAATCATAACCATTTCTTTTTAACAATTCCTTATCCTCAGGTTTTAATGCATCGCCACCTAATACATCAGCAACTATCCTAGCTAAACGATAATCAATGATGTCGAATAATCTTTGTATTTCTTCAGGAGTAAAAATCATTGTTTTGATATATTAAGCATTTCTTTTGTCAAGTCGGCCATCATATTGTTTGTTTGAGTAGAAAAAATAACTTGCGCTAAACCTTCATACCCACACTGAACCTTAGGATATCTTATAGGATCCTTTGTATGATATATTATATTAGATGTTTTAGCCATCTGCTTTACATCTATACCATTTATGTGTTTTATAGGAGGCATTACTTATACAAATTTTTTCTATAATAATCAATTGCCGGTCCCATTATAGGATCGTTTGAAAATGACTTGTATTTATCAAAAGGATTCTCTTCCATTTCTTCATCCATCGGAACACCTTCTTCCTCACTTTCTCCTGGAACAGAAGCTCCGTACATCTCTTGTTGTTGTTTTGTTGCCTGTGCCGTTTGATAAACCTGATTCAAAATAATGTCGTTCTCAGGATCAAACTCTCTACCTGAATATTTCTTAAAGATATCTTGCATAGCAACCATACCCATTTCTAATTTATCTTTATCGAGTTTCACTTGAGCTTCTTCGTCTTCTACTTCAATACCCGTAAAAACAAACTCGAAATCTTCGTTTAATTCACTTACAAGATATTCAGTGATAATATTCTGCAAAAAAATCAATAATGGTTTTAAACCCTTTTCTCTACTATGTTGCAAACGTTGTTTTTGGCCATCTTGTCCAAAAATTTGAGCTTGGTCTTTAAATTGAAAACCTAACTCTGTAGGATCCATTCGATAAACAGCACAACTAATAATAATCAAAAATTTCAACCACTCATTGAATTCCATATCTCTATTATTCTTTTGCAGATCAATCCACTCAAGATCAATTCCATTGATTACAGGAACCCTATGACTATTCTGAACACCTTTCATTGTTTGTGACCAGGCTTGTCTAAACTCGTTAAGTGTAGAATTTGAAATATTTGCATTTTTTACATTGATAAATCCTTTAGGTTGTGAACCTTGACTAAAGAAGTTACCATTATATTGCATGCCCCATAAAATCCAAGTTATTATCTCAACCAAAGTTTCGAGTTCAGATGTTCCATAACCATTTCTTCGAATATTAGACGATTTATTTCGAATACCGAAACCCAATTCCCATGGATAATATAATATAGGTTCTTTTGTTATAGGATTTTTCAAAATCAATTCATCCCACACCATACAATAACGAGGAAGATATCCTCTATAACGATAATCTTCTAACGATTCTCTTTGTCTAGGATCAACACTATCTAAAAAACGAATCATCGAAGCGTCTACAGCTCTGAATTTATTTAACTCCCAATTACGATTTCGTACAATTTCAAATGCAAGTTGATCGAGTGTAAGACTATCGAATGTTATCTTACGAACAAATGTTTGCAGATCATCAACGTTATCCCACTTTTCTGTCCATCCACCTCGTTCTAAAAACTTAACAATATTTTCTATCTTTTTCTTATCTTCTTCGCTTAATTCTTCTTCATCTCGATCTTTAAAAAGACCTTTCTTTCTACGAATCGTAAATCCTTCTTTTTGTTCATCTTCTGAGAAGTGAAGAAAATTTTGAATTTGCTCAATACGAGTATTGACGATAGCACGAATAATCCATAAATCACCCATCTTTCGAAGAGTTTCGAAAGACAAAATTCCCCTAGAATCTTTAAAACCCTTTCCATTACCTGATAAATCGTTAGGATCAAAGAATACAGAGGTGATCTTACCTGAATTTGGATTCAATTCACCTAAATATAAATTCGCTTTCATCAACTCATTAGGATCATTTGAATTTAATGACGCTTGTAGTTTGCTTTGAAATGCATAAGGAATTGCTTTCTGCAACTTATTGAGATCGTCTAAAGAGAGATCAGTCAGGTTTTGAAAACCTGACTGTTGACTCTTATAATTAGTTTTTCTTTTTCTTCCCATCTTAACTCTTCTTTAGATGTTATACACCTGCTTGTGTTAAAGTAACTGTAATAGTTTTACCTCCTTCACTTGCAGCAACCTTCGCTTGTCCTGTTCTTTGAGAACCTGTGTTATTTGCAGCAATTACAGAATATTCAGAATCTCCTTTAGAAAAACCTTCTCCTGTAACAGTTGTAGTATAATTCACAGCAGAAGCTGGACCACTAATTTTACCATTTACTTTCTTTTGTTTCTTACTTGAAACGCTAAAAATTTTCGTTTCACCTGCTGCGATAAATGAAAGTGAATCAGGATCTACATCTAAAGTATATTCATAAGTTACAACAGCAGCAGCTTGTGTAAGATTAACTGTCGCACTCTTACCACCTTCATCCATAGTAATCGTGATTTTCCCAGTTCTCTGTGTATTACCTGGATTTTCTTCTGCTTTGATATTAAATCCATCTGAAATAGCACTATAAGAAAATCCTACACCAGCAACTTCAATATGTGTTCCAATATTCGTAGGATTTCCGGAAGGTTTTCCGTTTATTATAACTTGTTTTGTTGATGTAACAGTAATCTTTTTTGTTTCACCTGTATTTACAAACGAAAGTGAATTAGGATCTATTGTTAAGTTATATGTATAACTTACTGTGGAAGCTTCTTGTGTAAGATTGATAGTAATCTTCTTATTACTTTCATGTTGTGTTACAGTTAAAACACCGTTTCTTACAGAAGTAGTCGGATTTTCAGCAATAGTTACTGTACCACCTTTACTTACTGTGTAAGGAGATTTTGTTTCAAAGTCAACTTCCAACGGTGTTTGTACACCTGTCGGCTTTCCGTTTACATAAAGTTGCTTATAGGAAGTAACAACAGCCTCTATGCTGTCACCTTCCTTGGGAAATGCCATTGTCTTATCTTGCGGAATAAGAAAATAACGCATCTCTTCAACTATATCAACGAGAATCTGCTCCTTTCCTTCATATTCTTCAGGATAAGCAATGAGACGTAATATATTATTCATTGCCCATTCTTTAAATTGACCTATATTATAGGTGAGACCTGCTCGAATAACTATTCCAAGACTTTCAAAGTAATCCACATCTCCCACTGTATTCTCTGTAACAAATACATTCAACTGACTGTCGATACCGTCAGTAATAACAGTCAGTTGGTGGAGATTATCTTTTGTTGTAAATAATAATCTATACATGATATTTATGCATTGTTAGCTGTAAGCTCGAATTTTTGTGTTTCGCCATTAGCAAAAACAACAACATTCAAATCCTCTTTTGCATCTAATCCAAGATCTTCAAGTGTAAACGTCATCGGATGATTAGAAAGGATTTTCGAAGCTAATGTCTTACGATCGCCTCTAATTACACCATAACGTCCAGCAGATTCATTCAAACTGACACTATTAGGGAAATATATCTCAACATCCTTCTTTGCCGGAATTGTAGTGGTAATATTGATTACACAAGCATCTTCGTCATTCCATTCAGCAGTTACAGCAACAATCTCATTTAAACCTTGAGGATCAAGTTGCAATTCTAATCCATTATTTTCTGCAAATGCAATTAATTCTTCGTGCATAACAGATTGACCGACAACCCAATTAAATCCTAATTTCTTCAACGCATCACTTCCTTCAATCTCGTCTTCTGTAGCATTTACATTGCCTGGAGCAACAATATTTCTCAGTTCTGTAATAAACACTCTTTTTTGATCGCAACTACCATCTGTTACAACAATTGCATCAATTTTCTTATCTGCATCAATAAATCTATATAGTCTCATGTTCTTTTTCTTTTAATTGTTTATAGTTGTTATTTTTTGTTAAATCCAATCAATTTACTCCGATCTCTAGGATCATCACTTCCGATTTTTTGACCACTTGCAACGCGTTGTTCGTGCTCTTTTCGAAGTTGTTCGCCTATTTTACGAGCTTCCTCGATTTCTCTAGCGAATTTATTTTTCTTTGGTTGTTTTTCTGAATATGTATATTTTTTATCACCAAATTCCTTGAGAAGTTCATAATATTTTTCATTCCCCTTTTTATTGACATCTCCGGAATTTTTAAGATATCCTTCCTTAGCAAGTTTAGGAGAAGTTCCTCTTTTCATTCTTGCGGCATATAAATCTCTGAAAAGACGATATCTTTCAAATTTATCTTTGTCGTGAGTAACAGTAACTAATTCACCATCTTCATCCAACTCTTCTTTTTCAGACTCCTTCTTACCTTCATCTTTCTTTGTCGAAGAACCTTTGGCTTTTAATCTCCAACCTTTTTCAGTTTTAATGTAAAGTTTGCCGCCATAAGTCTTTTCTGTTCCAATAGGAAGAGCTTTTGCTTTTTCAATTGCATCTTCATCAGCACAATTGATACCAGCGATTCCTTTCAATATATTCAAAGAAGTCTCTTTAAACTTACGACACATTTTATCGTTAATAGATTTGAAGATACCATCAGGTATTTCTACTTCTTCAGTTTGATTTTCTCTATAATAAACAGTTCTTTTGACTAAATCGTTACCAACAATAATAGCAGGTGTTAATGATGCAAAATCGGCTGCAGCACATGATTTCTCAAATTCGTCAATTTCATTCTTTTCAGACTTTTCTAAGAGATCCTTACAAAAGGCATTTACAGTTTCTGCAGAAAATACTTCATAATTATGCTTTTCAACAAAAGCGTTGAATTCATCTTGTGTATATTCCAATGGAGTTTTTTTAATCATAACTTTTTAATTTGAATTAATTCATTGCCTAAAAGTATAAATAAATTTCATTATCTCCAAAAAGTTTCTTATTTATTTTTATTTTCTCCTTGATCCTCTGAGTTGATCTTTTCTCATTTTACCTAAATCTATGCCTGTAGACTCTTTTAAAGCATCGTAAGAAACTACTACCCAACCATCTTTATAAGGGTAACATAAATTGTTACACATCTCTTTTCTTGTTGGCTTTTCTTCTCTAAAAAACTTCAAAGGGAACTCGGATTCTAATCTCTTCTTTGCTTGTGATTTTGTATCACCCATCAATTCAGCTAAAGCCTCTCTTCTTTCAACCATAGATGTTTTTACAGAAAACAACTGCATGATATCTAATCCTTCGAATAAACCTTCAAATATATCAGGATTTTTAATCTCCATTGGAAAAATCAAATTCTTTTTCATATTCTTAAATTTTAAATTGCATTATTATATATTTCAGGTAGTACAAAATCTTCTTCACAATCTATTTCGTAACACTTAATTCTTTCTTTAGACTTGATCTTTATACATTTTTCTTTTTCAAAAACTTCCATCACTTTCTTTAACTCTCTTTTTCTAGGGATATCGAGTGTATATGTCATTGAATAGGGATGTTTTCTGAAAAACTTCTCACTTTGCATTGCTCTTCTAAAACATCTCTTTCCAAATAAGCGTTTAAACTTGTTTATTACATTAACAACTTCAGCTCTTGTCAATCCAAACTTTTCAGCTATACTATCGATTTTTTGGTAGAAAATACTCTTGATTTTTAATAGCATTTCATTCTCTGAACATCTGCAATCATAAACACCTCTTACAGCATCAACATAATTGAAGATCATTTGATCTAAAATCGTCCAAGTGACCTTACTTCCATCTTGTAAATAGAAGGTCTTTTTCATATATAGAGGAATTCTTGTGTAAAAATACGCACTATGAATATTGTCCATGCGTTTATTGATGACAATATATTCTTTCTCTTTATTGTAAGAGAAATATCCTTTCAATTTAAGCCTTAAAAGAGATCTTCTGATCACTTCTTGGCTATAATTAAGATTGGAGCTTATATATTCGATTAATTGAGTTTCGTTTGAAACAAGAATATATTTTTTATTTTTCACCATCAAACCTTTTTCGGTTCGAGTGAACATTGCTATTTTGGTTAATTCTGCAAAGACAAATTTGTCTTTATATGATATATTTATTGTTTTCACTTTATCCTTTCTCTTAAATTTGATGTAAAGATAGACTTTATCTCTTTCAATTGCAAAAATAAAAAAAAGAAAGATACGCTTATCTTTCTTTTAAAATTTTAAGAAAAAAATAAATATGAAAAATTTAAACATATCTTAAGTCAACAACTATCTTCGCAGACCGTTTCTGTTTGACATTGTAAAGATACGATCTTTCTGTTAATCCAACACAAATTAGGGTCTCAACTTTGACTGTATTTTTCTTTTCATCTGATTATCAGCATTTTATCGACTTTTGATTATATAATATATTATACATTGTATAATGAGCTTTCTTTCTCTCTTTATATTCCTAATTTTCATAATAACAATAATAATGATATCATTAAACTTCAGTTTAATTACTTACTTAATCAAAAGTCGATAACTGTCTGATTATCAGTATATGTTTTTGATATAAATTTAATGTATTTGGACAACTTGTTTAATCGTATTTTTGTTTATCTTTATGATCGTAATTTAAAATTGATGTATTATGAAAATTATTTACAATTCAAAATTGGCACGACTTTTGTTGCCAAATTTCAAAATGATCCTAATTATGTTTATTTTGTTATGTAAAAAGGACAAGAGTTATTATGATGAAGAAGATCTTGAACACGAACGCACTCACGCCTATCAATGGACGACTTTATGTCTATCCAGTTTGATTGTGTTCTATATTTTAGGATTGATATTTGACAATTATTGGCTGATATTGATCTCGCCTTTTACTTTTTATATTTGGTACCTAATCGATTGGTTCTTTAAATTTATTTATAGGTTCGTTAAAAATCCTCCTTCTTTTAAATTGGGGTTTAAGAACTACTTTAAAGCTGTAGGTGAGATAAATCACGAAGCATATCGTGCAATCGTATTTGAAAAAGAGGCTTATGCAGTTGAAAAGGGGATGACGTCTTACGCATTATTTTCATTCCTTCTTTATTATTGATAACCCTTTATTAGATTTACATAAAATTAAAGTCTATCTTTAACGTGTTTTTATCAACAACGGGTTAATGGATAATTTTCTTTACGTGTGATTAAGTATTTGCCATAGAAGGCCGATAACTTGTGAAAGCTGTCGGCCTCTTTATTTACACTTATTTTAAGTCTGAATTATAAACGAAACATATTTCAACTGTATTACCCATAACAGAAAATACCATAACACAAGGATATTCTAAAGGTCGATTAAATTCACCATTAACGTCTGTTATTCCGTAAGTTTTCCAAATATCCTTTTGAATATCAAAGTCTTTAGGATCGTTCAATGAGATCTTAGTCATAATTCGCTAATTTTTAGCTCTGCATATTTTTCCATTGCTCTGATAATAGCTTGGAATGTTTCTTCATAAAGTTCTACTTTATGGTCAGGAAGTTCCTTTAATTCATTTTTAAGAATTTCTTCAGCATCGTAATTCATAATCATTCGTTTTTAAAATTTTCACTATTTCCTAAACAATGTAACATAATTGCTGTAACAAAAGGTGTAAAGCAAATTGTAGCAAAAGTCCAAAAGAATTGATTTCTTTGTAATCTTCCAGCATATTTAACACACATACCACAAAACGTTACATAAATTGCGCCATATATAAGCGAAGTAAAATAAGATATTAAAAGTACCGTTTCTTCCATAATTATTCAGTTCTATACATTGACAATAATTCTATCTCTAATTCTCTCGATCCTGTCATTTTAGCCAATTCTTTTAAAGCGTGTCTATAATGACAGGATGTACTAGTTAATGAATCGTTATGATAATCCTTATTCCATTCAGTTGTTTCATAAGGAATGTTCACAATAGTATCTTCAGTATTAGAAGGAGTCTCTTTATAACAACTCACTTTCGGTCGCCACTGACATAAGAAATTATCTACTTGTAACATGATTTATTCATTAAAATAGTCGGTCAATAAATTAGCTAACTTCTTAGACTCTTGATTTTGAACGAATACTCTTGTAATAGAAACATCTCCTTCATCATCTACACGATAACTAATTGATGCTGAACTATTTTCAACAGTTGACGAAATTTCTTGTCCGTAAAATTGAGAAGTAATTTCTTTTTGAATTTCTATTGCCAAAGCAACGATATCTACGCATTGTTCACATGATAACGTCATAATTACATTCCTCCGTAAATTACTTCAGGGTTACACAATGTACAAAGAATACTGCATATTGCAAATACAATTGATCCAAAGATCAAATAGTTTATCACTTTTCTTTCTGTTGCTGTCATACTCGTTGATTTTTAATTAAACATTCGTATGCTTCATTAGCACTGTTATAAACTCTAGTCCACTTCTTAGATAGGATCATTAATTTTCCATTGAATAGATAAGTCACCTTATAACCCATCTTTTCAAGTCTTTTAACCACATCATCTCTTCTCATAATACTGATAATTAATATAATTAGTTATTTTTGGTTTTTCCACATCTTATAATCGGTTGTAGACTCAAAGCACATAAAGCCACCATACACCTTAGCTACATTAGACGGAGTAAAAGGACATTCTTTAATTGCTTTATATCTCGTTTCTACTTGTGCAAAATACGTCTTCATAATACTGTAAATTTATATGTTAAACTTCGTTTTATCGAAGATTCGGTCTATCAACGACCGAATCTATTGAAATCATTTAATACTGTTAAATACTCATCGTTTTCGAATGACCAACCGTTATAGAGATCATTCATAAATGATTTAATCATTCTCTTGATAACACCTTGTGCACGATTAACTTTTGTAGCTATTTTAAGATATTTGTCTACTGCATCGAAATTATAAGTTCCGTCATTTTTGACAGTTTTAAGTTCCCATGAACTTCTTTCTTCCTTCAATTCACTCAAATTACGGATCTTACTGATTATCTCATTTCTTCTTGTTGTTAAATTTTTTGTTGCCATATCTTCTGTTGTTTTAATCATTAATACTCTTGTTCCTTTTGGATGCCTAAAGATACACCTATTAATAAAACGGACCAACAGATACTAAAAGTTTATCTCTCATTTTAATATTTATTAAGAAAGCCGATCTATTCATCACGAACAAACCGGCTCAAACAACAATTTAAATATTATTATAATAATAAAGGAAATTACTTAGTTTGCAGTGGATCTAAAAGAGCAACTATATCAATATCATTAAGAAGTTCAATAAGACGCTGCCAAGGTAGAATTAAAATAGAACCATCACAAATGACGCGATATTTATCGGTCAAAAAAGCCATTGATCTAGAATGCTTAATAGGATGTATCTTATCAGAATCGAATTTTGCAATCAATTTCTTCATTCCTGCGTTAGATATATTAACTCTCGTAATGAGAACAACTATATCTTTAGCAGGAAATTGAAGTTCTTCTTCATATAAAGTTTTCAATTCTTCATCAATAATATTCGTGTCACTAAGAAGTATTAGCTTATTAGAGTCACAAAGAAAATCTATATATTTTGATTTTCCTCTTGTATAAGAAAATTGTTCCATACTTCACTGTTTAAAATTTCACTTAACTCATTGCTGTCGTAAAGGTAGGAAGAAATCTCTTCATCTCCCAATACGGGTGCGACAAAATCCTCGTGTAACAGGATCATCGTTCCGTCAACACTTCTTCTTGCGTGGATGGGCGGAACAATTCCATGTTCCATACACCATTCTATTGTTACTATAACGTATCTCATTTTGTTATCAAATTTTCAAGTACATAATCAATCAAATCCTGCTCGGTGAATCCGTCATTCTGTTTGGTGGGAACGGAATCGAACCCGAAGGAGTTGTAGAAAGCTGAACTAATCCATCCGCTATTATGGTCAGTATTGCTAAAGAATATAGGAGTTTTAGTTTTATCACCTGTCACATCATTGTTTACTATGGTGATTATTTGCTTTTTGTTTAACAAAGCGGAAACTATTGTAGATTCATTCAGTGTTCCATCAATATAGGTCTTGCCGTTTGAGTTCCTACTATTATAAGCAATACTACCTTTGTCATTGAATACGGCAAACAGCCAAGGTTCAGTAGTATTCAGTCTTTGGTCATAGATAAACTTTCCATCAACAAACGGATTAATAGTAGTAAACAACACCTTAACGCCATGCTGTAAGTTCTGTATTTGCCCATAATCATCTACCCCATCAGTTACTAGGGCGTTGGGATATCTAGGTATAAACTCTATTGTTACGTCCATATCTCCTATATCCCCTGTAACTCCTATGGCGTTATACAATGAAGTGGTTCCTTCGGGATAGGTTAATGTCACCTCATGTTCCCCGTTGTCAAAGGTATAAAATCCACCATTTCTGTTTACCAAACTAACCTGCCTACCATCAGAAAGTCCTGTAACCTTAAATCTATGTGTAGGATTGGAATTTGACGGAACTATATTTACCATGTTATCTGTGGTGGATAGTTTCTTAGTAATATGTATAATCCTGTTATCCGTAACAGTAACATTTGCTCTATCGGGTAGAATATTGGTGCTAGAAATATCATACCCACCCACACCGCTCATTGCCGCGAACAGGAAATTGTTAAGTTTCAGCGGTCTGTTGTTTCCACTGAAATCCTGCAAGTATGGATTGGCTTTTAGTATCTCGTTTGTGGGAACGGATTGACCTGACGGAAGCTGGGTGATGGTGATATTACAAGCACCGACAATATTGCCGTTTCTGAATGACAGATTACCTTTTACGGTTCCTAATGGCGGAATATCATATGTTCCGTCTTGTGTGATATTAACTAATTTTACATTAGCACTATATCCCCAGTATAATTCCTGCCCGTCAACTATACCTTTCACTTCCACTTTCATTCCTGGGAAATTTTTTGTTTGGTCAGGAATGTAGCACTTTACTGTATCGTTCAGTGTAGCAAATCTAGTTATGACAAATGAGGTGCTTGTTATAATTATATCAGCATTTACAGAGGGATGCGGTCTCCAGTCATTAAAGTTTTGGCTGTATGTATCCACAGGCTTTGACATATCATACCAGAACACCATGTGTTCCTTAATCCATTTCGCATAATCAGGCGGAAGCGGTCCACCGCTTCCTGTCCTTCGTCTAAAAATAGTTCCGATTCCAATCATAGATCAATAACCAATATTAAATTGTGCTGTAGTACCATCTTTAAATACCTTATCAACCAAATAAGGTAGAGGATAACCAAGAGAAGCATTGACTTCAACTTCAGAAATAACATAATCTTCGAGTGAAGATGCCTGTACGAAGTGAACTTTGATAACGCCACTAGTAAGAGGAATTATTAAAAACGGTTCATTTTCATTATCACTCGAAGTGAACTTTGATAACGCCACGTCTTCTTGTGGTGTACCTATTGTTATTGCTCTTGATATACTGACAATTGAAACGTCTCCTTGTCTATTAGCTATACATTGTCTTGTTGGATACATAATATTTCTTATTTAGAGTTCTCGAATTTTGTTGTAAAGATACTAATTAAATTTAAGAACCGTATATTTCATTTAGTTCATTATTTTCTTTTTTAATGACTTCTCTTAACTTTTCAGCACCTTCATAGTCTTCAGTCTTAATACATTCTGCATATATTGCTTTAAGCATTTCGATGTGTCTTATACGCAATCTCATGTCCATACTAGATTGTAGATCTGTTTGAGTTCCAATTTCATCATATAGATCTGCAATGCTCTTTAAAACGTCTTGAATGCTTCCGTGGATTTTAAAGATAATTAAACACGCAACTATTACGCTTACCAATATCATGCCGATCAATAGAGTTATCAGGTTAATCATAATCTAATCATTTTTAATGTTGTTTTTAAACTTTGATAGTCATTTTCTGTAAGTGACCATATACGAACAATATCGCAGTCAACAACGCACATGAGATTCTTCGCAACACACCATTTTTCTATGGACTTAATTTCTTCTTTAGATAAATGATATAATTCTACATCCATCGATATCTGTATTTCTTTCTTCATAACTGTTTTCTTTAATAGGATTATTATTTGAACCAAAGATCATCGAAATGATTATAAATGCAATTATAACGATAATAATCAATTTAAATCTGAACCAAAGATTCTTCATAAACTACTTCTTAAAATTTGACTTATAAAAACAATAGCAACTAGCGATATAATTAGAATGAGACTGATCAAAAGATTTTCATTTAAATTAAATTCTGAAAAATCTTTTACAAACTTTGCAAGTGCAATTATCCATAATCCATAGCAAAGCACAGAAATAAGTACAGCAATAAATGCTTTAGTATACACTATTAATTCCATTAGTTCTTATATCTATTCTCTTTTACAAACTGTTTTAAACCTTCAATTAACTCATCCCGCTCTTTAACATACACGGAAAGTGTTTCTTGTATATCTTCAATTGCTTCAGATTCAAATAGACAAGCAATCATACTAGAAAGATGAATAAGTCTACTACAAAACTCTTTATAACGATTCAAAATACCTGCTCTACGAGCCATTCGTGATATAGGTGGAAGAATGATCCCTTGATCTCTGAAGTATTGAGGATTGTCACGTTCAATGTTTTTCAATCTTCGAGCTTGTTCTATATACTCGTGTTTGAGTTTTCTCTGCATAGCAGCACGTTCCTCTTTGTGTTCTTTATTGTAAAGAGCTCTACATGATTTACATCGCGATACCAAATAAGGTCTATTTTCACTATTATTTCTTCGATAAAACTCAGTGCGCGGCAGAAATCTACCGCAACCACTGCAGTACTTTAGTTGATCATCTTTTATCATATTCTGTACCTTTAATATATTTCAAATAAACTCTACGAACATTTGTATAAGTGCAATTAAGCAATGACTTAATTTTATAGTGAGTCCAAGTCGGATGCTCGATCATCATATTGTAAATTGCAAGTGACTGAGGTCCGTTAGGAATATCGCTTTCAGTGCGTTTTTTACGTTCAACGGATTTCTTAGAATAGAGAATGATTGAATGTAAAAAGTTGTCAAAACAATAAAAATTGGTCTTGAATTTCTTATTGTTTTTATATTCTTGAACAGCAGCTTTGTAATTTTCCTTATTAGAAAAAATAATTTCAATTTTTGCAGAATCTTTTTGAATTTCGATAGAACCGTTGTACTTCTTAACAAATTCGTAGAAAGAAGGTTCTTCTGTAATCATAGGATTGATCTCAATTGATTTAGCAGACTCTTCAATAACCGGTTCTTCAACTTTAGGTTGTAATTCGTTTTGAACCTCTTCGATCTTCTTCACAAGATCAACTTTTTGATATGTCTTAGCATTTTTGATACCAAGTTCTTTAGCATAAGATCTAAGATCAACTACTTTCATGTTCTGCAATTCTTCTGATGTTTTCATATCGCTTTAAATTTAAATTGTTGTTGAATTATTTTAACGCTGTAAAGATACTACTTTGTTATGTCACGTGCAACACTTTTGCGGAATTTATTTTCAATAATTAAAATTCAACTATAAGTAATCTATTTCTACTTCCAATTTCATTTACCCACATGTGAGTAGATCCGAAACCATATTGAAAATACTTATCAAAGTTTGTATTCTTAACTCTTTCAGTATGCATTCTGTCACGAAGCTCTTGTTCATTAGATGCCGAAACAATTACTTCGATGATTTTAGAAAAGATTTCTAATGACTCACAACTTGTATTGATAATTTCATTTTCTATTATCGCTTTCATATCTTATATGTTTTAATTGTTATTACTTATTTACTTTTCTACAAACATCTTCAACTTTAACGTGCAATACTTTCCAAGTACCTATTGCCAAATCAAGTGTTCCATTGGGATTGATTTTCTCAATCGCAAACTTTTTCACTGGATAAAAATTGTAGGTTACCATACGTCCTAATTTTGCGTTAAACTTTTTCATTGTCTTTATTTTTAATTGTTAGTACTCTGTTGTTCCTTTTGGATGCCTAAAGATACACTTTTGTGACATGTGTAGCAACACATTCATCAACTTTATGGTCTAAATTAAGATCTATTAATATTTGACCACAAGTTTAAACACATTTTAATCATTGAGATATGGAATATAAAGAGATCGTAGCGAAACTTGAATTAAACAAGAATCAACTACGATCTCAACCTGAAAACAAATGATAGATAAAGAAGCCTAACTATTGAGTTCCAATGTAAATTCTGCTTTTATTTCATCAATGCCTGTTTTAATGTTTGCATACGCACGAGCATTATTTTCACCTGTAGGTGAATAAATTTCATTTTCGATAATTTCAACAAACTTTTTAACCCACTCTATTTTCATGTAGTCGCTTAATCTTCGTCCTCTCAACATAAAATTACTATATTCAATACTACGATTCTTAAAGATCGCTCCTACACGTGTTTCAATCTTCTTACGAGTAGCTTCTCGGTCATCGATATTGTTTTCGGCACGTACAGTTTTGACAAGCCGACACAATTTTTCGCAATCGAGATCAAAAAAGTTACTACATATTGAACTGATCTGCATTTGTGAAATCGGTCTTAGTCCTTCGTTAATGTCAGCTAAGACGCTGTTTTGTTGTTTAGTCTCATTAAGTAGAGTCTGCATTGTTTCTTCTTGTCGAGTAACAATACCTTCGATCAAATGTCTAAACCATTTGAAAACGAAAAACCACATCATTCCCGTTATTACGAGAAATAGAGCACATATCATAATTGTGATGCCATAATTACTGACACCTTCTGCAGTTTCAAGTACTGCCTTTGTTCCAGTAGGTAAATCCATGTTATACTATAATTTTTACGTTAGATTATGCTTTAAAATAAGTTATTTTATCCCAAGTTCCCATATCATAAACGTCAAAGTGTAACCAAGTAACATCTTTCTCAAGACGAATAGGATATGGAAGTTTATGTTTATCGAGATCAATCAACTTTCGTGCTTCTTCAGCACTCATACCGACAACAGTAATATCGAACGCATTTCCTGTACAATGAGCACTCATATAGACTTTTTCGAGTCTTGTCTTTTCTTTAGGGATTTGACAGAGATTGCAACGCAGTCCTCTTTGAGTATAATTCCCTGATGGCGATTTCCAGTTATTAATTATAAACGGTTTCTTAATAATATCACGTCTCAAAACGAGTAAGGTCTCCAATGCTTGTGTAGAGAAGAATGACCATATCTGTGTTTCGTTGTATTTATTCATAACGTGTTTACAGACAAGTTCTTCGAGTTTGAAAAACTTTTTAATCTCACTTATAAGTTCAACTCTATTCATCATAATTGTTTTGGTTTAATAAAGAAGAGTTCGTTAACATTTTACTGCCAACGAACTCTCTTCAACTTTTACTAATAATTTATATAACTTCTACTCTGTAAAAGTACTCAATTCAATTTAGTTATGAATAGAAAAAGGTTCTCATCCTTCTTTAATTTCTTCTACTTTTGGTTCAAATGACGTTTTCTTCCATTGATCAATAAAGTGTTCGATCAATCTCCTGCCTTCAATTGCGACTTTTTCGAGTCGTTCATCCGGTTCCATAAACTCTTCTGCCATTACAGATGCGATACGTTTGACCTTACCAACATATTCGATAAGGTCATCTTTCTTATCCAACTCGTCTACAGACTTCTTTGTAATGATATTGAAAGCAATCGCTTCGACAACATTTTTATACTTATTGACACTAGAGACAGCTTTCTGTGCCTGTTGAACATAGTCATTGACAGATTGTGCATTTTGAAAGTCTTCTTCAGACCAACCTTCGAGTTTACGTGCTGCCTGATAAATTGTTCTCAACTCCTGCATATTCAATGCAATACCTGCCTGTGCAACTTCTAAGCAAAATAATGAAAAACGTACATCGTTTGTTGTTTGATTGTTGTTCATAATTTTATCCAATAAATTCTTTATAATCTACGTCATTAATATCTTTGATTTTCCAACACTTATTTTGATTCTCGTCTAACGAGACAACGAATCGACATTTTAGAACTAGAGATTCGACTAAAATCTCTTCGTCTATTTTACCCTCCCATAATCGTGAAGGTGTACAGACTGTGTAATATGTTCCAAGATCAAAAAGTGCTACTTTAGGACACTTAGTCTGTAGCACTTTTTCTAATTCACTCAAAACTTCTGTCGTCATTTGTTTTTAGAGTTCAAATCAACGAATTCAGTGACCTCACCTTGTTTGTTGACAATAAGAAGTTTGTTACGATCCTTACTCAAGAAAACATAACGGTCTTCGTCAACAAGAACAGCAAAATCGAACTCTTCACCTTTATATCGATACTTGACCTCGGTCGTCATCTTAGCATCATCAGAATTCTTTTTGTCCCATTTTGATTTATAGACAATTGATTTAAGTTCTTCATCTGATAAATATACAGTGAAAAGAATTTTCGGATAACTTTCAGGCACGATTGAAGTACTTCCGTCTTCTTCAATTGAAAGTCCAAAATTAATAGGTGAATTTTCGAGATGTGAAATTGTTTCTTTAATAAGTCCTTCATCGTCTCCCAATTCAAACAATACTCCATCTTCTAATGCTTCAACGAGTTCTTTAAGATCATTCGGTTTCAACCAACTTTCAACTAACATTTCGAAGTCACAATATTCCATAGACTCGACCTGATGTAGAGATGATTCACTTTCAACGTTAATTTTGATTGCCTTTTGACCGTTCTTAGTACGAAATGCTGTTAGATGAAATGCAAAATCACATTCTTCTAGAATCGCAATTGTTTTATAAACAGCATCATCGACAACATCTTCATCATTCTTTTCAATAAATTGATTAAAATCAATCGTAAGTTCTTTGTTTGAAAGAATTTTTTTTAACTCTCTTCCAATTTTCTCTTTTGCTTTCATTGTTTTTAACTGTTTAATTTAATATTCAATAGAGGAAAGAAGAACGATTCGTCTGTGTGATATAATTAAAAGTATAACATGGATTAATAATAAATTGTTTATCAAACTCTTTCGTTCTTCTTTCAGTGCTGTAAAGATACTACTTTGTTATCTTACGAGCAACATCATCATCGCTCTTGGTCCTCTTTTCGATTGAATTGTAGATATTGAAAATTGTATCTACAGTATTAAGTTCTATAATTTCCGATTTATCTTTCGCTATATATAAGTTATCAGTCAGTTGGATATACAACATTCCTTTATAATTAAAAACTTGTTTACGAACTATTTGTTTATATTTCTGTGAAAGATCTGTACAACGAAAACTCTCACCAACAACATCGTAAATACAAAGAACTGTTTTTACGTCATTGTTATTATTAATATAAAAAAGTCTTTTTTGATCTTTTGATACAAAGATATTGTTACAACGATCGCTCGGTGTCACTTCTTCATCTTCAAAAAGAAATGCTGAATATACAATCACCTTAAAATTCTTTCCGTCATTAAACCAATTATAAATGTATTGCCAACGATACATTTTCTTCAGATCCATAATAAAATCGATCAACGGAATTGTAGGATAGGGATATAATAGATTTACATCTTCTTTTACCGATTTATCTGATATAAAAACATTACCGGTAACGCGTTTACTTTCTGTTAAATTCATGTTCGAAATCACGTTCTCACAATCAAATTCAACAGCAATTTCGTCTAATGTTATATTTAAACTTCTGAAACTTTCACACATCGGCATATCTATACAAAATCCACTGTAATACTTGTTCATCCAAGATTCCTTTGTAATAATTTCAGTGTCTTCTATACTTAGAAAGTCTTTTGCAATTTCTATAGGTTTTGGTCTCCTACACTTTTTCGAATCATAAAAGACCTTTGCCCTTGTAATCCAATTGATCGCTTCTACAATTGATATATCAATTGGACCGTCTACTTGAATAACAATATTTCTCCACTTCTCATTGAATTCTTCTCTTGTCATAGCTTAGGATAATTTAAATGTTTCTATTCTGTTTACAATCTTCGACAACTTATAATCAAATGCGTCAAGAATAATCTCCTTGTTAGTTTCGACCTCTATTCTCTTTAGCAACACAGTTCCATCACGCTCGTTCTTTGATACTGAATAAGTATACTCATCAGTGTTTCTATAAACACTATCACTTGATACACCAATTGATGCATATTGTTCATTTATCTCTAATTTATCTTTAGAGATCACAATGTGTACGTAATCGTTAATCTTTTCTTTAATCTTTTCCATTGTTTCGGGATTTATTAGTTCAATATGTTCGTCTCTCATAATTTCTAGGAACTTGTTCAACTTCTCTTCGTCATTGAACTTTATCTGTAAAACGGTAATGTTATCCTCACCGTCCACTCTTCTTTTGATGTATCTTTGTGAATGGTCATATTGATACATTGCTTTATATAGAGAAGCCATTCGTTCATTAGAACACACTTTAATAAGTTCTGTGTAATTTATATAAATCTTCTTTTCCATTGTCACTTTATTTTTATCGTTAAACTATTCTCATTTGCATAAGCGACTGCTTTCTCTAGTTCATCAAATCGTTGTGATGAACTGTTATAATACATTCCTGTACGTATATTGATTAGGTTTACTTGATAACAAGTTCTACCGTACATTCTAACTCGTACTATTTCTGCTATATCTTTCATGTCCTAAAGGTACTAAATTATTAGAAAGAGTGGAACTTAATGTTCCACTCAATCATTGTTATTAGAGACTTAATATGAAATTATAAACTTCTGCAAGACCATCGTAGTCTAATGATTGTAAATCTTCAAAAATCTTTTCTTCACAATATTCACGTTCATCGTCTTCATCGTCTAAGATAGAACGATATTCGTTACCGTTGATCTTTTCGTATACCTTTTTAAGTTGTTCAAAATCAAGTTCGCTTATTCTATCAGCTACTTCATCGTATAGATCCGAGTAACAACTTTCGAGATCAAAATCACATCCGACTGGATATTCATTCTCGTTATTTGATTCGAACAATTCGCAATCTTTGTAAAAGTACTCTTTTCCTTGTTCATCTACTAGAATTGTAGGATTTACTTGTTTAACTGTCAGTTCAACTCTTCTGCGATTTGAGTAAAACATCACTTCAATTTTGTCATTTGTTGTCATAGTTGTTAAAATTTTAATTGTTAATACTAATGTGTCTCATTTCTTTCGACGCTGTAAAGATACACCTTTTTGATACACTGGACAACAATTTCGACCATAAATTTCTAAAATATTTTTATGTGCTACATTATTATTTTTCCATTTATATTGATCTTTCTGTATCTCAGTAAATTAGTCGATACACTGTCTAGATATTAATCTCGCTGCACAAAACACCAATATTTGCTGTCCAAATTCGATTTCCATTTATATTGAAAATAAAATAGGATCAAACAGTCTCACGACTCCTTGATCCTTCTATAGAATAATTAAACTAACTAAACAGAACACTTATGGTTGCCATGTAATTGAGTCAATACTTACCGGAATGTAATCCGGATATTCTTTCTCCAGTTTTTCGAAAATCATTGTTTCTTCTTTATCGCTTAGAGGGAGTTTTGTTATTTCTACGTCATTCAATGGAACGTGCATTTGTACTTTTACTCCTTCTTTTTGTTCAAATGTTGCTAATACGATTATCATATTCACCTCCTTTCTTCTTTTATTGGTAGTTAAACTTTGTTTTAATTCACTATTTGATAAATATTGCGTTCATTTATTATCTTATATGTTGTTTCTTTAATTAAACTCATTTAAACGAATGGACCTATTCTCACGAACCGGTCCAAGTTCTAACAATTAAATTAACTATATGACAACATTCAAATTCTTTTCATTTGTTTTAATCTTTGTAGCAATTCTTTCTTCTTTTCTTGTCCTACTTTTTCTTCAATCACCTGAGCATCAGTTATTTCCACGGGATTCATTTCGTGTAGGAATGTTGAATTTGCTACTTGAAGTTCGCCCCAATCGTATGCTTTGATCATGTCTCCGGGCAACTGTATCTTTTCCTGTCCTAATATGTTCTTATTGAATCCATTGAAATCCTTGTACCAACTTGTTGCCAATTGATGTATCAATATCTCAGGTCTGATGCCTGACTTAGCCGCTACCAATCCTATAATTATGCTATTTATAGGGATTTCTCGCATGATTCTTGTTACGTTTTCTCCTCCGTGTATAGTTGCATTTATATCTATTTTTCCATCAACAGTCAACTTGAGTTCATTACCTTTTACTTCTTTTCTTGCTTGTTCGAGTAAGTTACGGACTTCTCGTGACATATTGAGAGCTTTTGTCTCTTGGTCGTTATTGATATAATATTCGTATTTTAAGTAGAGATCTGTCAACATATCATTTATGATCTCCAATCGTCCGGATTCTGTTGCGACTTTATATTTATCACTCTTTAACAGATATTTAGCTTGTCTTGATTCGATTACGTTCTTGTTCTCATTATAGAATTTCGTCAACTCATCATCGTTGAGGTCGTAACCTTCTTTTGACTTAATTATCTTTTTTACATCCTTAGCTGAACACATTGAACCAAATAGGTCAATTAACTGAGGAGTCAACTTTGCTAACGCTTTACTTCTGTCGTTATAGAGATCAAACGTATTATAATATCTTTGTTTTGCATGATTATATTCTGCGATCAAAGGAAGTATTATTTCTTTCCTAATTTCCTGAGCATCAGCAATATCCTCGTCTCTTGCTCCTCTTGATTTCATAATACCTTTTACGTTGACGTACTTTAGATCAATGACATGCGTTTCGTTGTTCTTTCCTATGTATGTCAAAAAACGGTCCGAACTCTCGTCTAAAGCCCGTCTCTTGAGCTCGTAATCAATATACGAATTCTGCATGTGTGCCGAAGCAATTTGTACGAAATCCGGTGCTTCTTTTAATATCTCACTTCTATCAATTTGTTTCATTTCTACTATCGTTTACTATTTTATGCGTAAAGATATAGATAATAGTTTGATCTCGCAATAGTAAAATTCAAATTAGTACCATATATTGTTTACCAATTGTGAATCTTCATTTGTTTCTGTTTTGATTTCTTGTTGTTCCATGTGTCTTTAATTTATAGGTTCAAAATCTAATCTTTTTATTTTGCACTTTTCTCGTGCCTTTAATTTAGGAGATTCAAGTATTCGATATCCGTCATTGTGTTCTAAACGAAATGACTTTCCTCTGATATAATAAAGGCAATTCAAACATTCGTATCGAGATTTGTTTCCTCTGCAATACAGTTTATATTTTTTATCCATCTTTCTCAACAATATTCTTTTTGTTCACTCTTAAATCAGTCATAGATGCCTCTTTATATGGATAATCTGCAACTACATTTTGTTGAACAAGTTGATCTTTGACTTCTTCATCGTTTTTAACAAGCCATATCTTTATTCTTGTACCTTCACCAAAACCACAAACACCGACAATGTGACGATATCTGTCGTTGTTCTTTAAAGTCGTTCCTTTTTTCAAATCATTTGTGTAGTAGATTTGAATCTCTTCATCGAAAATTAAAATTGTTATCATAATGTTGCAGTTTTAAGTACAGTATCCAATCCAAGTAATATGTTATCTTTCTCTTCTTCTGTATCAAAATAGAAGTGTTCCCAAACATTCGAGATTTTGATCGCAATTACAAACTTCTTCGTTGACGAAGTCTTACCGAGATCTTTGTATCGTCCAATTGACGTAATTTTGATTCGTTGATCGTTAATTCTTATAAACATAAGGCAATTTATTTAAATCTTTATACCATTGATTAACTGTCTCTTGTGCTCCCATTACTTCTAGATTGCCAGTAAGTTCTTGTACTGAAAAGACTCTTATTTTAGGAGTATATGTTTTACCGTTATTAATAGTTGTATTCGGTATCGAATATACTTCTAATTCAAACAAATAACCCATAACTAAAGGTCCAAAGTGTGGTTCGATATTCATAGTATAAACTGACATTTTATGATCTTTATCATCTACGCCTTTATACTCGATAATAAACGTACATACAAAGTGACCTTCATTGTCATAGATCTTCGTTACTTGATTCTTGTGTATCGTTCCAATTATCTTCTGCATAAATATTGATTAGTATTCATATTTATATTTAGAAAGGCTTCTATTGAAGCTCGTTCTATCAACTCTTCCTCAGATTTAGTTCGATCATAAAAAGCGGCGTTTAGATCGATAGATGTGAAAATATATTGATTTGGAATATCAAAGTCTTTATTATAAATCCGACCAAATTCAAACACTGTATTACAAATTACGATTTGATTCTTTTTGTTTATGGCAAAATCAATATCATTGTTAATGCACTCTTGAGAAAGAAGTTTAATTAGTTGTAATATAACAATTTCAGGTCTTTCATAAGGTATCCAAACGCGATTCTTAATCTTTAAAAATGAGAAGCAATTGAGTTGAGCAATTCCAATCAACGTCCATACAAATAAAAGATTTCTTTCATCGTTTTCACAAGACTCTTTATTGAAAATTTGATGTAACTTTTCAACATCTACTTGTTGTTTTGTTGTCATAAATCTTCATTATTTAATTTCTGTATATCGTTTCTATCGATATCTGTATCGTAACCTGAACTTTTTACATCAATACATTGTGACTTATCATCGTAAGGACAATTTGTCGCATATTGACAACTTAAACATGCGTTCGATAGACTTTTATTTATGTCTTTAACTTCACTTGCCATAATTTTACTTTTTGGGTTGATTATTTGCTTTTTCAATCAATTGTAAATTTTGAGGCCAAAATGCTCTTTGCTCACCATCAATCTTCAAATGATAATATTTAGAAGATCCTTTCCCACACACACTTGCAATTGTGCTTATTTGACCTTTCAGAGCTAAATTAGAAGAGTGTAATATCTTTACTCTATCACCTACACCAAATGTTGCCATTCTTATTTTCTTTTTGAGATTATAAATTGCATTTGCGACATCCAAAGTGTTATGAACATGATCGTTAAGAAATACGGTTCTAAATAATTTTTTACGATCATTAATCCCACTGGGAATAAGTTCATTAAATCAATAAATTCTTTCATATCATTCTTATTTTAATTGTTATCTAAAGATACTACTTTGTTATCGAAGGATCAACTTTCAATTGATAATTTTTCACCAATTTGTATCCCATTTCTTTTAGGAAAACCTGCACAACCATATAGTTAATGATCTCTTTCCCATTGTGTTTATAAGATCCTATGAGATTGTTGTTATAAGACCATTTTTGAAATTTATTTGATCCAATAAACTTCCACAATAAATCATCGTATTCTTTATCTGAAAGAATCTTTGATTCTCCTTGAGGATTTATCAACTTTACCATCACTCTAATTGTTTATGATACGAAACTTCTTCTAATTGCGACATCATAAGCATTGCTTTGTTCAATTCTTCCCATTTTTCAAAAGTCATTTCACTTTTAGTCGCTGTTTCTTTATCGTCTGAAAAAATATTATGTTTATTAATAAATGAAATTGCTAATGTATCTAGAATTTTAGCGCGTTCTTTTTTTAATTGTTTCCAGTAAAAATCAAACATACTTCTAAGATCAATTTCTTGTGTCTTAGTCAGTGAAAAGTAGATTATATTCGAGTATTTATTGTGTCGATAACTAATTTCTTCTCTGTTAGTTATCTTACAATAACATTGAAAAAGAAGTTTTCTTGCTAATTTATCATTATAAGGTAATTTAAAAGAAACCCATTCCTCTTTTTCGTCAAAAAGAGTATCAATATCAATGTTATATTGAGCACATAAATCATCCAATGCTCTTTTGGCAGCTAAAACCTCGCCTCTTTCACCTCGATCAACAAGAGCTTGTAATTTTTTGACTTTGTCAATTACTTTTTCGTATTCCATATTAATCAATTATTTTAAATCCAAAAATTTAGCTACTTTATTTGCAACACCTGTAGGAGTTGAACAATTAGAAGCAGTTTCGATAGCATGATCTATACCGTCTTGCCAATAAGTAATTTGAATCGTAATTTTATTTCCAGTGAAATAATAATGCAAACAAGCGCATTTGTCTCCTTTACGAATATCGCCTTTGAAATAATTGTAACTACGTCCATCAAGTTTACTTGTTAAAGCGTCTTTAATTTCTTTTTTGCTTGTCGGTGTAAGAATTTGTCTTGTCATAATCGTTCTTTTTTAATTGTTAATACTGTTCGTTTCTTTTGGTGTTGTAAAGATACACCTTTTATCTCAGATACCAAAAGTTTATCTCAAAATTGTGGTCTTATTAAGATTTATTAAGAAAAAGAACAACTCGTTTCACAACGAATCGTCCTTAAAATCAAAAAGTAAATTAGCATGAAATAAATTCTTTTATCTTGGTCTCTGAGATTTGAACGACACGAGACTCATTTATAATCTCCTCTTTTAATATTTTAGAGGTTATTATTCCGGCTTCAGTATTGTTCGCAGCCTCAACTAAATACGAGATCTTATTTTCTTTAACTTTATCATTCGTGTCATTTACAGTTAAGAAAATGCACTTACACAAAAACCAAAATCCCTTTTCTTTATTCGAATGAACTTCACTTATACCCATCTCTTTTATAGGTGAAATTACGTAATCGACATCAAGATTTTCGTTAGCCCATTGTGTCGCTTGAGCTTCAGCATCTGTATAATTCTCAGCTTTACACGCAATTACATCTGAAAACTTCTTCATTTTGGGATAACGAGAATCAGTATCGTCATCCCAATAAGTTATCGTTATCTCAAAGAACATCGTTACAACATTCTCTTAAAAAGTTAACATTCTTTTTTATAAGATCCATTATATTAGGATCGATTTCACGATCAAAGTAATCTGCAGGAGTTGGAACTCTTACGAATTTTTCACTGTCACTCAAATCAATACCGTTCATTGCAGCGAGAATAGGATAACAACTGTCTGTCGATCTAAACCTCATACCTGTATATGGAATGAACTCTCTCGGATCACCTTGACCTAAAAAATGTAACTGTTTGCGTAACAAATTCATACTCTTCAAACGTGACACAACTACTGATCGAGAATAAGCTATATTATCACTCTCCATAATATGCGGAATCGCCTTCTTACTCATACCAATACAAGTCACGTATCTACTCATCAAAAAGAATCTGTAGCAATCAAGCCATTCATCCCAATTCTTACCTTGAGGACAAGCAAGTAGACTTGTAAACATTAAGTTACTCTTTGCTCTTTCGATTTTCAACCACTCAACAAATTGATTAAAATTTCTCATCGTCTCATTGCGATTGTATAGAACATCTAAAGGAATGACCTCATTCGGTTGAATCTCTTTCGTCAGCTTAAACAACTCTTCGTTAGTCAACACTTCGCCTTCATCACCAACACCCGAATCCAATATTGTGAAACGACCGTCTGCAATTGCTTTTTTAGTATATTCTCGATACTCAGAACTCTTCTTATACAATTGTCCTAAGATATAAAAATTCTTATCGCCTAGTTCACTTAACTCTAAATGACTCATAGGAGGTGTTACAAATACTCTCATTCTTCAACGTTTTTTATTATAGTTAAATTATCATACTCTTCGTTTATAAGATATTCAATAAAATCATCGAAACCAATTGATTTCTCGCCACTCAAAACATCTTCGAATGATTTATCTTTATCTTTCGAAAACAATCTCTTTTCAAATCGAAGTCTTCTTTTAGATTTAGGTACAGAAAGATATATTACATGATAATCTTTTTGATCTAAACCTAATGTAACCCCTTTAAATACTTCAATCTGTCGACAACCTGTAACAATAATGTTCTCACAACCTTCAGAAATAGCTGATTTTATCAAATCGTTAAGCATCTCAACAATACTTTCATTAAGACACTTATTAAAAATTCTATCTTGTGTGTTTGTCAAATGACGAACAATATCACCTACTTCAAATATAACATGTTTTTCACCTACATTTTTCTTCTTGTCTGATAACTTTTGAGTAAAATAAGTTTTACCCGAACAACAACCACCTACAACGAAAAGTATATTCGCATTCCGTTTAGAATTACATTCATTTTGTTGTTCGTTTTCACCATCTTCAGGAACTTTTTTTACAACAGCATAGTTTTCACCATCTTCACTTACTTCCACCTCTTCGAAATCAAATTGCTTTAACACCTTCTTAGCAATCTGTTCACAAGATTGACTTCCGAAATCATATATTGCTGTACCTGCAATGATGGGTGTATTGTGTTTTATATAACTTTCAACTCTATTCTTGAGTAATATAAACTCTTCATCACGATTATCGTGATTAACCCGTTTTTTACAATTAAATTTGAAAAGATGACGGTGCGGTTGCTCAAGAAACTTAACACCATCACCGTGATTTGCTGAAGCATTTGGATAACAATGCATACCTTCGATTTCGAATTTAATCCCAACCAATGTTTCTAATTTTGTTCTCATATCAATAAGTTATGTTAAATCTTTCTTTCGCTTTCTCAGGTCCTATACCGTAAGTCTTACATAGACATCTCTTCTTATATTGACATAAATTAACAGGACCTCTATAAATCACTTTTCCATCAAATACCAATCTCATTATCTTTTCGCCGTTGATATTTTTATTTCTACTTTTACGAAAAATTTTTCGTTCTTCATCAGTCATTGGTTTCGACCAACCATTTTTATGATAGATGAATTCTTTTAACGTTTCGTCCATAATCAATCTCCCGGCTCAATTATACATATCGGTATCGCTGGATATTGTAGAACTAAAGGAATACACCTCGAATCGACTTTAGTATTCTTTCTCTTTAGATCTGCCATTACTTGTGTAAATTTCTCTCTTTCTATTTTAATACACAATGGCTTAGGTCTATACTTCGAATCTTTCTGAGTCTCAATTCGTTCCATCTGCATGTGAATTTCAAGTGCTTCTTTACAAGGTAGGAATTTTTCAAGACTAGGAATCTTATTCGCACTAATTAACATTACTTTATCACCGCGTACCGTTTCATTAATGACAGGTACAAACATCTTTTCTTTTTTCATATTTTTCACTTTAATTTATATAATCATATTCATCGTCATCTTCGAGATCAAACTCTTCAAAGTCACTTTGCGTAGTAATTTCGTAATCACTCATATTCATTTGATTTTAAATTGAACAATATATTAACTCACGTTTTGCTCTTGTAATTGCTACGAACTTGAGACAATATTCACTATACAGAGCTTCTTGTGTTCTGACCTTATCACTAGGGATCAAACCAGGATTTAAAAAGAATACTCTATCACTTTCAAGACCTTTTGACTTATGTATTGTACTTAATACAATACCTTCAACATCTTCTGTGTAAATCCTTTTAATATTTTCCTCCATTATAGAAATATTGTTCCATATACTTGATAATCTATCTATAATGGAACATTTCTCAACAAGATTTTCATAAGATGGTTGTTGAATTGCTGATGCGCGACTCATACCTTTATCCATCAATTCTTGTATCTTCTGTTTTTTAAGAATTTCAAGATCTTGAAAATTAGTGATCTTATCTAAAATCGCACACAGTGCATTGCCGAAGTCTTTATCTTTAATTGTAGCCTTTTTGCTGTTTTGCAAAAGATTTATAAATGCCTCTACAAGTGGTAAATTATTTCTACATAAAACAAAATCACCTGAATTAGCCTCTTTTAATTCACCTAATCTTACACAACCTTGAATTGCATTCTCTGAAGCTTCGATACCATTTGAAAAAACAGTTTTAGCTTCATCTACAATTGACTTAGCGCATCTATATGTTATATCAAGAGGCAATGTCACTGTATTAGCAAGATTTTGTAAAAGTTTAAAATTTGATACACTCGCGCCCTGAAATGTGTAGATGTTTTGCCTTGGATCACCAACAGCTATAAATCTACCTCCAATAGGTTTGATATATCTTAATAGAAGTTCTCTCTGAATTGTATTCATATCTTGAACTTCATCTGCAACAACAAGATCGTATTTAGGAAAATCGTCTTCGTCAACGAGAATATATGGAAGATACAACATATCTGTAAAATCCATCTCAAAATCACGATTACTATTGATCTTACGAGTTCGCTTTATCCACTCCTGCTCAATATCTACGATATCTTGAACCATTCGATCGCGAAATTCAATATCCTTATCAACGCATATATTGTTTATATCATTTTGATAATCAACGAGTAAATTCATACGAATAGCATTCCATATATCTTGTAATTCAAATAGATATCTCAATTGCTGCTTTTCAGGTACATCTTCTAAATTCAATATCTGTCGTCCTATTTTAAAACATTTATTTTCACTTAATTTTAATTTGAAATTAAAATTGCGAAGTAGTACTTTGAGCCCTTTAGAATGAAATGTACTTACTTCAACTCTTTCAGGTAATCTAGTTTTCAGTTCTTCAGCAATGCTCTTATTAAACGCTGAGAAGAAACACTTCTTATAAGGCGCAGTTCTTCGACAACACTCTACAATTGTAGTTGTTTTTCCGGACCCCGCTGTAGCCTCTATTACTATATTTTGATTTGTTTTTGCGTACGTATCAAAAACTGCATTTTGACGATCACTCCAATTTTTCATTTCAAATGATTTTCGTTACTAACTAAAGAAATTATTTGTTGAGAGTATTTAAAAATCTCTACATAATCCTTTTGTCTTTTCAAAGCAATCTTTTTCTTTAAAACACTCATTATATCGGCATAACGAATATCATCTTGACATAAGAATCTATTGTAATCAAATTCCTTAACAACCCAAACGTCAAACACAACTTGATTAAAACAAAATCTAAAATGATTCTCTATTGTAGGATAACGACAACTATCATCGTGACCTTGATATGTCGAATTTAGGAGTTTCAACATCTTAATTATATTAGGATCATCAGTTCTCAGTTCTAAATCAACATCATTCGGTTGACAATCAAATCCGTGTTGGTAAAGTGCTAAACTTCCACCAACAATAAAGTCTTTGCTAATTTCTTTTTCAAATTTTTTTAATGCATCAATCATTATTGACACATCAATTGCAATTTCAAAATCTTTCATTCTGCTTCAATTTTATCTAGTTCGTATTCAGTAAAATTCTTATAATTAGCTAATATATCAGCTACTGCATTACCATAAACAATTGGATCATTTATATTCTTTTTGTGACCTGGATGCCATATTAATCTTAATCTAAGTTTCTTACGATCTTTGAGCTCCTTTAATATAGCTTTCCATAGATCAACATTCATACATCCTTTCCAATCATTATCAACCCATTCTTTAATGTTTTTAACAAGACCATCGACAACATATTGACTATCACTATAAACCGTAGCACTTATAGGAATATCTTTTCTTAGAGATTGAATTGCTGTCAATAATGCTCTCATTTCACATCTACCAATTGTAGTTTTCTTATAACCTTTTGAAATGAAAGTTTCTTCACCGTCACAAATCATATAGACGCCAATTCCTCCCTTTTTGATTTTCCAATAACAGCTTCCGTCTGTAAAAATTGTTATCTCTTTTCTTTCCATGCCTAAAGATATTACTTTGTTATCGATAAATCAAGACTTCGTGTTCTTATTCTTTGACTTTAACCTCTTAATTAAGGCCCAATCTGTCGATTCGTCATTATTAGAAACTGTATCGTGACCTTTAATTACTGCATTCGTTATCACAGTCTTTTCATCAATAACTTCTTTTAAATCTGCATCAATAGTTTCGCTCGATAATATATAATATATATTCATCTCCTGTTTTTGACCCATTCTATCTATACGAGCTTTAGCTTGATCAAGATCTGAAGGTCTAGGAGGCAATTCTAAAAACAACATATTACTACAATGTTCTTGTAATCCATCTACACCTGTAGAAAGTGTTGCAATATTAGCAAAAACAAACTGTTTATCTCTTTTAAATTCTTCAACTCTCCTCATCTTCTCATCTGTTGTTTGTTCACCGATCACCAATACACTATCTTTTGCAAATTCTTTTTGCAATTGTTTTAGAGGCTCGGTTCTTACACCAAAAACGATTAATTTTTCATCTTCTGCAATCTCTTTCCATTCTTTTAAAAATGCGGTAATGAATTTCATCTTACCTTTAATGGATAGATCTTTCAAATTCGCTAATTTAACTAAATGTTCAGCTCGTCTCGCTCTCTCTGCAGCCTCAAGGTCTATATCTTCAAGATACTCAATGAAATTTTCTTCGGCTTTTTGATACTCTTTCTTATTCGTTATCTCGCATTCGATTGTTTGTTCTATAACATTAGGAAGCTCTTTCAAAACATCGTTTCTTTCTTTTCGATAGTAACAGTAATGTTTCAATATATTGTGTAACTCTAATGTGTATGTAGCTCCTGAGCAATCTAATCCAAATCTCGTTATTTTTGCATTACAATATCTATTTAAAAAATATTTCACATTCGGAAATATTTCGTCAAATCGTCCTAATATCCTTAGAATATTTATAAGCTCTTGAGGTCTGTTCTGAATAATCGTTCCGCTCAATGCAAAGACTTTATGTGCTTTTTTCACAATTTTTTCAACAGCCTTCGACCTCATTGTTTTGGGATTTTTACATAAGTGTATCTCATCAAGAATAACACATCCCCATTTTTTAGACAAACTTCTGCTATACCTTAATTTTAACTCTTCGCCCCTTTTTGTTTTTTTAAACAAGTAATCGTAGTTTATAATAGTAACGTCTACTTTCCAATCTAAATCATCACCATCTTTAGAGTCTATAATATGTATTGTCCTATTAGGATTACACCTTTTCCATTCTCTCTCCCAAGATGTCTTGACTGTAGATGGACATATAACTAAACACGGGAAAAGATCAAGTAATTCAACTGTTGCAATTGATTGGCGTGACTTACCTAATCCCATAGAGCAACCGTTGATACAATTATCGTGATTTATCATATAAGTTACTCCCTCAATTTGATAATCTCTCAAATTAAGAGGTAACTTAAGAAAGTCAATTAATTGTTTCACTTCACTTTCTTCAACATAATTGTGTATAGGATTTAATTTGATTTCTTGAGGCCGATAAATTCGTTTATTTTCAAAATTATTTTCCTCAAGAAATCCCTTTAATCTAGACGATATCTCTAAATTAAGTTGTAAATACCATTCTTTAGTTGCGTTATTATATTTAGCTTTGAATCTCTTCATAGCTTCAACTAAATGCGGTCTATAATCAAAACCTATATATATCCAATCTTTTTCTCTATAGTAATATCTCATCACATCAATTTTTATATAAAGCAAAGTGGATCTTATTTCACAACAAAATCCACTTCATACTCAATTTATAAATTTAAAGCAAAATGTTAAAGTCAGCAGAGGAATTTCTCTTTGAACTCCGTGGCTGTAAAGATCGGAATTCCTAGACTTTCTGCCTTCAATTCCTTTGTCGAATTGCTTCCCTTTTCTTTTACCACCACGCACGTTGTTTTCTTACTCACCGAAGATCCTATCTTATGACCCATTTCAGTAAGTTTTCTCTCCCAATCTTTATTTCTGAATCCGGTAAAAACAATTGTCATCTGACCGTCAAACGATTTCTCTTCAAGACCGTAATATGTAATAGGAATTGTAAATAAATCTGATGTCCATGATGTCCACCAATCTATAATCCCCATAACGAAAGCGTAAGCTGTATTAAAACCTACTCCCTCTACACATCCTTCAATCTCAGATGCCCAATTCTCATTACACTCCTTGGCAAAAGAAGATATGTCTTCGTAAGTATATAGTTTCAATCCATTGAGAATCTTTTGACACGTTTTCTCAGCTATAACTCCTTTAAAAAAATTATAAGCTGTCATCATTTTTGCAAAATTAGTACCTTTCTTTCTCAGCTCTTCAAATTGTTTCGAAAGTACTTTTGCTGCAACATTACCAAGACCTTCGATGTTTTTAAGTTCATTTTCATCCAATCTGATAATTGATGTAGGATCTTTATATCCTGCATTAAAAATCTTCTTGATAGTCGGTTCACGAAACTCTTTAAAGTCAAGTATAGAGAAAAAATAAACGCATCTAGATAATAATACGCCTTCACATTGTGAATTCGTACACATCAAGTCTACATTATTCGAATCCCACACTAATTCTTTACCACATATTGGACAAACTGTAGGAGTCTTTGAATATGTATTTGTATACGAAACTGTTTTAAGATGTTTTGGAATAACGTCTCCTGAACGACATATCACTACTCTTGCTCCCGGAACAATATTGTTCTCAACGATATAACGAGCATTATATGCAGTACATTTTGATACAGTCGCGCCACACAATTCAATCGGTTCAATCTCAACAACAGGAGCTAATCTTCCGTCCTTAGAAATTTGCCAACGAACCTCTTTTACAACAGTTTCTTCTCTTTCTGACCATTCAGGATTTTTATAAGCAATAGCGTATCTAGGATTATTATTCGCAAGTCGTCCTAATTCTCTTCTTTTCTTTGCATTGTTTACATCAATCACAAGACCGTCACATTTATAACCTTTTGTCAATTTTTCAAACAAACTATTCATAAGATTGACAAAACCGTCTTCGTCTTCAAGTGATTTTACTGTAATTGTTGAGAAATTAACTCTACTTTGTTCGCAACTACACTCGTTTAAAATTTCGAGTTGCTTCTTTTTATCCCAATCCTCATTGTCGCATCCATATCTTACATAATTAACGTATTTTACAAACTCACTAACATTTGGTGAGTTGAGAAGACCTGCAACAGCATTTCTTGCAGATTTATATCCTGCTTCATCTTTGATTTTCAAAAAATCTGCTGTTTTAAAAATCGCTTCACCGAATGAGAAAATCGGAAGTTCGTTGTCAAGAGATTGTGTATAAATTGCATTGTTTATACATTTTTCAAAATGTTCAGTACAATTTTGTCCAAATTCTCCATCACCACGAGTCCAAGCATTTCCAACTGTCTCTAATACACATAATGAAATCCCGTCATATTTAGGTGTAACAATCAATTCATCTGTAGATTTTAAATCAATAGATTTGATCCATCTCAAAATCTCTTCGTGCGACTTCACCTTCTCAAGTGAGAACATAGGAATCGGAAGTTTCTCCTTTCTATCTTCAGACACTTTGTCTTGTACACCTTTCTTAAACCATTCAGAATCCGGATTTAATTCTTGTAATTGTTCAACAAGTTGATCAAATTCTTGATCCATTACTAATGGATTACCTTTTCGATACGCATCATTATATCTACGTATCAAACATTCTAATTCTAAAACTTCTTTATCCATATCATTTCATTATTTGAGACAATTCTGCTTTTGAATTTTCTTTGATGGGATTTGTGATATTCTTTACGATAAAATCACGATCTGAATTTGTTAATTTTTGACTTGCCATAATTATATGTATTAATAAACATTTTCTTTATTCGAAATCATCCATATATAATTCTCATGTCCAAATTTGAAATCCTTTTTTGGTCGACTTTGAATACGATCTTCAAGAGTTATAGGATTTAATTCTGCCATCTGAAATGGTAAATGAATTGAAAAATCTGTAATATCTTGAGCTCCTCGAACTTCGTTGAAGAAAACATCTCTCACTTTAGGTGAGAAGCTCTCTACAATATAAGCTCTCAAGTCTCCAAAAAAATCTACAACAATTACTTGCTTCTGTGTTGTAGCAACAAGTGTCCATAGATTATCTAATGCTTTTTGACTTATTTCCATCTCTTTTATTTTTGTTGTAAAGATACTATTTTATTATGTCAATTGCAACTTAATCGAGACCAAAAAATTGTTTAGTTGCTTGTTCTCGCTTATGTTTGATGACCTCTGAAATATTTTCCTTTTTTAAATTATCTCGATAACGCTTTTTAAGCATACTTGCTTTATCTTCATTGCTCTTTGAATTAAACGAAGTAAAACTAACATTTATACCATTTCCTTTTCGCAATTCTTCTCTATAAGACATCTCTTTTCCACATATAGGACATCTTGGTATATTAGAGAGAACTGTTTCACCGTTCTCATACTTGAATTCTGCTTTAACTAGAATATCTTCTTTAGCATGATTTGAACATGCTTCGTTATTACACCATACGTATATCATATCTTATAAATTTTTTCTACGACCATATTCTGCAATTAACAACGAATCTGCAAAATTATCGTCTTCATTTTTACATCTTTCTGTTCTTCTTAAATCTACAGTTGGGAAAATTCTGTGAGATGCGGTAAAACTCATTTTCTTCGTATCAACAACTTGAGTCTTACCTGTTGTAGAAGGTTTTGTAATAATATTAATCCCTCTAAACATTTCTTTTTGCCAAATCTTAGGATTTATTTTCGTATAAGGTAATCCAATTGTAGCAATAATTCCCTCAATTAATCCTGCTACAAAACCAAAATTAAATGTTCCTTTAGCTGAACTACCAAAAATTGCATGTATATTCTCAATTATGACATGACAATTATCTTCGTATTTAGAAAGATTGAATAATGTATTACTTATTTCAACTACATCTATATTTTTCACATCCTTCATTAAAGGGAAGGATTCTATAAACTTGCCATCTTCATCTATAATCGATACATAGCCACGCATTCCAACGTCAATTCCTATATAAAATTTCATTATTTATCTCCTTTCTTAAAAATTCAACAATTTCCTCTACATTATCAGGAACCTTTGCTTTCTTTGTATTATTTTCACTCGCCCATAGAGGTTGTAAGTTTCTGTAATTGAAACAGATACGTTGGTTTTCCTCTTTTGTCAAATCGAAATAAGAACACGGAATGATATGATCTATCTGCCACTTTCCTTCACCTTTTCCTAAATTGTCCCACGTCATTCCTGGTTCGAATTGCATCTCGAGATGAGCTTTCAGCTCATCAATCGAGCAACCGAGAAGATCGAGAGTGTGACCCGATTTAATTTTTCCTTTTAAAATTTTATGAAATCGTCCTCTTAATAAAAAAGTTGTCTTATAATTTAGATCTGTTTGATATCTTCTTTTATGTAATTCAGAAACTTTTCCTAATTCACGTCTTCTTTTGGATCTCAATCTTTCTCCTTCTCTACCTTTTTCGGTATGATTATAATTTCTATGTTTTTCTTTCCATTCTTCTGTTTGACGTATTTGTTTATATTTTTCACTATATTTTTGCGTATGTTTAATTCTTGCTTTTTTACTAACTTCACGACCTGATTGTGATTGTCTATATTCTTTTCGACAATCATTACAACTGCAACTTAAACCGTCAGAAGTTCTACTACTTTTATAAAACATCTCAATAGGAAGTTCTCTTTTACAATGACCACATATTTTTAATCCTGTTTCAAAATTTGCTTTCATTCTTCTAGTCTACTTATTCCGTTTTCTTTTATAATTCGAATTTGACTTATCTCTTCATTAATTTTAGGTACATGCGTAACAATTATAGACGATTGTTTCAAAAATTTAATTGAAGAGATGATGTTTTCAATTCCCAACGAGTCAGCACTCTCAAGTATTTCGTCAACTAACAAAAATTGCATTCCACCATATTGCTTCGTCGCATTGATCATTTGTTGGATTGCTAATATTAATGCAATTTCTGTTCTCGCCTGTTCTCCTCCTGAGTAATAGAAAAAAGACTCCATCTCATCGCGAAATACATAAGGAGTTATTTCTTCTTTAACTTTTCCTTTTGCATCAACTTTAAAACCTTCAATCATCAATCTAAGATCACTTCCCATTGATTTAAGTATCTCGTTAGCACGAGATTGGATATTTTTTAATTGCTCCATAGCGAGATACATTTTAAAATCTTTAAATCGTTGTGTCCACCTTTGAATTTTAAAGATTTCATCATTTTTGTTTGTAATCTTCTTACATTGATCGTCAATAAGATGTTCGGTTTCTTTGATGGTGTTTTCAATCTCATCAGTACTTTTCTTTACCACCTTAGTGTTTTTCAAGTCCTTAATATAAGTCAATTTCAAAGAAATTAAATTCTCACCATTTTCAATCTCATTTTGCAGTGTCTTTACAAGATTTTCTTTTGATTTTATCTGTTGATCTAAACCTCCTATATTGTGTTCGAGTTCAAGGATCTTCTTTTTCAAACTTCTCTGTTGATTTGCAACTTCATCAAACTCTTTATCAGTCTGAGATTTCAAAGACATATATTCATCTAAAACGGAATCAAGCTCTTCAATTGATTTTTCTGCAATCTTCTTTTCTTCAGACTCTTTATTTAACTCAATTTCAGCAACTTCCTTTTGTTTTTTAATCTCTTGAACCGTCTTGTCTGTTTTAAGAAAAAATTCGTGTTGACAATTAGGACAAACTATAATTCCCGAAAGTAAAACTTCTATTTTATTAAGAGTTCTCTTAATATCAATAATTCTATTTTGAATAGCATTTAGAGAGTTCTCTTTAGTCCGCTTTTCTTGTCTACATACATCTACATCTTCGTCAATTTCTTTGTAAATTGTATCAAAATTAGAAGTATCTATGTTCGAGAGCTCCTCTGAAACCTTTGTACGTAAATTTTCCAATTCATTTAAAGAGTGCTTTAAACCTAAAGCAGATTGTTGCTCTTTTGAAATACGAAGTTCGTTTGATTCAATAGCCTTTTTAACATCTTCAATGTAATCTTCAGCTTTTTTGATTTCTTGAAGCTGCTCCTCTTCAGGATTACTATCAAGAATTTCTTGAAGCTGTTCCTGATATACTGAAAGTTTCCCTTCATAAGACGCTTTTGATCGATCCAATACCTGTTTTTCTTCGTTTAAAACCAAAACCTTATCATCTATAATGGATTTTGTTTTATCTAACATAGAGAAGTTTATAAACCGACTTATTAAAGCTAACTTTTCTGTGTTAGATGATCTAAAAAACGAATTATAATTACCTTTTGAGACAATATAATATGACTTTGCATCTTCAGCCGAGATCTCAACCCAATTAGCAATATATCTATTACCATCGAGAACTGTTGCAAATTGAACTTTCTCAATCTCATCATTTTCACTAATCAAATATATCGCTAATACAGAAGATCCTTTTGTTCTTAATTCTCTTTCGATTTTTAGAGTCTGTCTACGAATTGGACAATAAATAAACACACAGATGTATGCCGTATCAAATCCCTTACGTATCAACTTCTTATCTTGTTTGTCACGAAGATTTACTCCATAAATTCCATAGAACAATCCTTGTTCTAAAAACGATTTACCTGATCCATTTGACAATTGATCATCTTGAGTACGATTTTCACCAATGACAGCGATCGCCTCTTGTCGAAAATCGTAATCAATAGATTCAAATGGACCGAAATTTTTCAATACTATTCTTGTTGGGTACATAACTCTTTCTTTACGGTTTCATATATTTCATTAAATAACTCTTGATCCTCAATAAGCGATTCGCGAACAGAATCCATACCTTGACCTAATTTATAATCGTCTCCATAATAAAACCACGAACCTCTTTTTTGACAGATACCTAATTTTACAGCTAACTCAACTGCTTCTTGAATTGTATCGAATCCTATTCCGAAACGCAACATCACTTCACAGTTTCTAAATGGAGGAGCTATTTTATTTTTAACAACTTTGATTTTTGTTTTATTTGCAACAGCAATGTCACCATCTTTATCCGTTCCGATTCGAGCAAATTCAACTCTTTGCGTTGAATAGAATTTCAATGCCTTGCCTCCAGGTGTCATTGTTGTCGCTCCTCCAAAACCAAAACCTCCACCAACCTTATCTCTTAATTGGTTAATACAGAATAGTATATTATTGTTCTTTTTACATACATTTTTCAAGATACTTAATTGAGCTGACAATAGTCGAGCAACAAGTGCTACCTTTGCATCACCACTTTCTCCTTGTAGAGTTGCTTGTGGTACAAGACCTGCAACAGAATCAAGAACAACTAAACCTATTTCAGGACACATTAACATTTCGCGAATAATTTCCATAGCTTCTTCTGCTGAGTTTGGCTGCGATAAAATCCAATTATCATTAGAAATATCTACACCAAGTTTTCTCGCATAATCCAAATCTAATGCCTGTTCAACATCAACATATCCTACAGCTTTCTTCTGTGTTTTTTGTACAGATGCACAAAGATGTAATGCACACGTACTCTTTCCACTACTTTCATTTCCAAAACACTCGTGAATTCGGCCTAAAGCCCATCCTCCACCAAGAACATTATCTAATGCTAGGGATCCTGATGATACAGTCTCAACTTCTACATTAGTTCCTACAATCGCCTCTTTTCCGAATCTCTTTTCAATTCTACCGAATAAATCGTCCAATCTGCCCATTATAATACTTGCTTTAAAATGTTATAACCTTCTTCGTAATTGTAATCGTTTTCTTTGCACCAATCTTTAAATTTAACAGCAATATCACTATTAGAAAGAGCTTTCACTTCTTCAGCGACCTCAATTTCTGCAACTTCGAGTTCCTTTGCTTTCAATTTAACATCAATACCAAGTTCTTGATAAACCTTCTTATCGATTGATTTTAATTGATCTTGACTACCAACTATTTCGACACGAACATAATCATCGGGATTATTTTCTTTCAGTGCTTTAATAACCTTATCTACTTGTTTGAAAGTCATTTCATCTAAGTTCACGACCTCCTTTTTATATCTCTTACCATCAGAAGGTATTAAGCTATACGAAAGATCTTCGTATAATATCCAAAATCCTTTTCTATCGTCTTCACCAAAATTATTTTGAGCAATAGATCCCAAATGAATAACGTTTTTAGTCAACTCTTGATGATCGTGGTAATGACCGAGAAATACTTTACCCCAACCTTTAAATAGAGAAGGCTTAATTTCACTTTCTACTTCAGAACCATCATTATTTCTACTCCCTTGCATTGCAATGTGAGAAAACAGTACGCTATGACCTGGCCTTTCAATTGATTGATTAGAGATTTCATCTAACCATATTTCATTATCAAAAAACGGTAAAAAATAACAGTGTACACCATTTACTTCACGAAAATCAAACATATCGATAAGATCAAAATTCGGATGATATTTATATACATCGAGAAAAGATTTTTCGCTATCGTAACTTGTTTTATCGTGATTACCTGGAATACAGATTATTTTTTGTCCTTCTTCTTCATACATCTCAATTATTTCAGTCAAAGTATCGAGCGTTTCTTGTCTTTGACTGATACGCGAATCGAATATATCGCCGAGCCATATATGAGTATCGATACCCATATCTTTAGCTATCCATATCTCTTGACGAGTCAACTCTTTAATGTCTTCAAGGTTAGAAGGTTTAAGATGCCAATCGGTACTCATTACCGCTATAGGTTTTATTTCTGCCATAAATTATAAGTTAAAGTTGCTCCTACAAATAAATCGATTTTTTTAGAAAACATTCCGTAACCAACACCAATAGAAGGTCCAATAGAAAATCTAGGTTTTTTCTGTCTTTCATTCCAGGTGATTACGTTTTCAATCTTTCCAGGAAGATACGAATTTATTTCCAAACGATTATTATCACCAACTTGTTGACGGGTTATAGTAAATTCATTTGTAAGATTGAATATAAGTTTATATTTCCACAAATGAGAAGACCATACTTTAAGATCATATCCTATTGTATCGGTTTGAATGTTAAAATGATAGAGGGAGTCTTTTTCAGTTTGTTTGTCAATAACTTCTTCCTTACCTTCGTATTTATATTTATACTCAAATCGAATCGCTTCAACCAAAGCCTCCTTATCTTTCAGTTGCTTATAAAGCTCTTCATTCTTCTTTTTCAATTCAGAAAATTTAGACGAAGGATATAATTTAGTATATCGATTCAAAGAATCTGTATAAAATTCAATCTCATTTTGCAATGCTTTAATATCTCGATCCTTTTTGTTCGATCTGATATTAAAAAACAGCAAACCAACAAATAATCCGACTATCAAAATAATAAAAATCCACTTATCTTTCATATAAATCGAATTTATGGGGAAGAAATTTCTTCCCCATGATTTTATCACTTCTTACCTCTCTCAGCACGCAATCTTGCTAATTTATCTTTAACAGATTCAGAAACAGCTCTAGATGCCTTTGTTGCTGCTTTTTCTACAGGCGACTCATCTGCAGCGGCGGGTTTTTTTGGATTACCCCCCTCCAACGAACCTTCT
>OGPE01000010.1_pt1 | contig 156252 bp, 135 predicted proteins | sample 1552881 | NCBI WGS metagenome assembly OGPE01 (sample SAMEA2580236, study PRJEB22360) | human gut metagenome | biome: human gut; feature: human-associated habitat; material: faeces | place: Denmark | collected 2008/2010 | reverse complement strand
GGACATAAATGTCTCTTCCCCCCCCGGCGTCCCCCCCCGCCGTTATGGCGGTGCGGGCTGCGGCAGAACTTCCGCATCTTCCAGCAGCAGGATATCCGGACGATATCGGCCACGTTACTGAACGAGAACGGCGTCACGGAGTGGACGCCGCTGTTTTATGAGGACCATCCGGCGCGGGAGTTCTGTGTGCAGTACGGGGAGTCGGACCTGGCGTTTCTGGCGCGGCTGTGGGCGGAGGAGGGGATTTTCTTCTTTGAGCGGTTTGCGGCGGACAGTCCGGAGCAGAAGCTGACGCTGTGCGACGATGTGGCGGGGCTGTCACAGGCGGGGGAGTTTCCGTTTAACCCGGACACATCGGCAGGAGCGGAGACGGAGTGTGTCAGTATGTTCCGTTATGAAGCCCATGTACGGCCGTCATCGGTGCAGAGCCAGGATTACACGTTTAAGGTGCCGGACTGGCCGGGGATGTATGAGCAGCAGGGTGAGAGCCTGAACGGACAGCTTGAACAGTATGAGATATTTGATTATCCGGGAAGGTTCAAGGATGAGCAGCACGGCAAGGATTTCACGTTGTACCAGATGGAGAGCCTGCGCAGTGATGCGGAAAAGGCCACAGGGCAGAGTAATTCGCCGAAGCTGTGGCCGGGAACGCGGTTTACGCTGACGGGGCATCCGCAGAAGATGCTGAACCGTGAATGGCAGGTGATACAGAGTATTCTGTCAGGGGACCAGCCGCAGGCGCTTCATGGCAGCCAGGGGAGAGGAACCACGCTGGGAAATCAGTTAGAGGTGATACCGGCGGACCGGACCTGGCGTCCACGGGTGCAGAGCAAACCGAAGGTGGACGGGCCGCAGAGCGCCATTGTCACCGGTCCCGCAGGAGAGGAAATCTTCTGCGACGAACATGGTCGGGTACGGGTGAAGTTTCACTGGGACCGTTATCACGGGATGACGGAGGAGAGTTCGTGCTGGGTGAGGGTGTCACAGGCGTGGGCGGGGCCGGGGTTCGGTAACCTGGCGATACCGCGCGTGGGCCAGGAGGTGATTGTTGACTTCCTGAACGGGGACCCGGACCAGCCGATAATCATGGGGCGGACCTACCATGAAGATAACCGCTCCCCGGGCGACCTGCCGGGAACGAAGACGCAGATGACCATCCGGTCAAAAACCTATAAAGGAAGCGGATTTAACGAGCTGCGGTTTGAAGACGCCACCAGTAATGAGCAGGTGTATATCCATGCGCAGAAGAACATGGACACGGAGGTGCTCAACGACCGGACAACGGATGTGAAACATGACCATACGGAGACCATCGGGAACGACCAGAAGATAACGGTGGTGAAGGGGCAGACGGTTCAGGTCGGGACCAGAAAAGAAGGGGGCCACGACCAGAGTATCACGGTGGCGAACGACCGGTGCATCACGGTACGTAATGACCAGACGCTGCAGGTGACGAATGACCGGACGGTGAGCGTGAGTAATGATGACGGCCTGTACGTCAGAAATGACCGTAAAGTGACGGTGGAAGGGAAGCAGGAGCATAAGACGACGGGGAACCATGTCAGCCTGGTGGAGGGAAAGCACAGCCTGGTGGTGAAGGGGGACCTGGCGAGGAAGGTGAGTGGCGCGCTGGGGATAAAGGTGGACGGGGAAATCGTGCTGGAGAGCAGCAGCCGGATAAGCCTGAAAGTGGGTGGTTCGTTTGTGGTCATCCATTCAGGGGGCGTGGACATCGTCGGGCCGAAAATCAATCTCAATAGCGGCGGTAGTCCGGGGACGCCGGTGCCGGCGCTGCAACCGGCGGTGCTGAAAGCGCTGGCAGATGATAAAAGTTTAGCGGCTGAGCAAAATGATAGTAATGCATCGTCCGATCAGAATGATAACAACGATGAGGGTGAGGAAGCGCCAGAAAAATCGGTGTGTAAGGAGTGCCTGAAAAGGGCGCAGGAAGCCGCCGCCGCTTTTGCGCCTCGTGGATAAGGGAGAAAGACAATGATAACAGTATCGCCACACGCTACCGATCAAGACAAATATATTATCTGGCTGAAGCAGGCTGAATCATTCTGTTCTGCCGCTGGTTTGGATTACATAGATGTGCTTGTTGACCAGGCTGGAACAGACCAACCTTTGCAAAATGATATGCTTCATCTGTGGCCAGCCATTCACTGGTATGCCTTGTTTGAAGGAACGCCTGAAGCTGAGACGATGGAGTATTCCCCTGTAGTGTTACGCCTGTACTTTGCGCTCAGTAGCCATCGCAAATTTCTGGCACAACTGATGGCGTCATTTGCTGATACGCCGCGTCTTACTTTGTTGATATCCCCTCTTACATTCGACCTGCTGGGGCGGCATCTTCAGGTATTGTCACAGGTTCAGTGGGAAGAACAGACCGGATTGCTGCGTTACTATGATAATCGGGTGTTCCCTTTACTGTTCACTCATGTTTTGACCAACGAGCAGCAAGCGACATTTACGGATATTGCATTGTTCTGGAGCTGGTTAGACCGTGATGGAGAGATTAACTGGAAATCAGGAAGTTTTTCACCAGAACGCAGGCTTACTGACAACCCGGAGATGAATCGGGTGGATGATGTACAGGTGGGATTGATGGGCTGTATCTGCGACGCTGAAGCCCTGATGAAGGAGAAAGCAGTCAGTGAACTCAGTCAGGAAAGCTATTTTTCGCACTGTCTTGATATTGCTATCAGGGCCAATGACGCGGGATATTTCGGGGCTTTGCGGGACTTCGAGGGATAATATTGTGGTGATGTACAGGGGTATACACAAAATCATTCAAGTTGCATCAAGGCGGCAAGCGGGCGAATCCCCAGGAGCGTGCATAAGTACGTGACTGGGGTGAGTGAACGCAGCCAACGCAGAGTCAGCTTGAAGGACGATGTGTATATTTATCTTTTTAAAATTCCGTAGCTGTTAATATCAAGAGATAATCGTGAAATAAACGGAAAATCAAGCTCGACATGTAATGGTAGTATCCATCATGTTGCATTTGTGTTCGATCGTAATGTCAGTTCACGTGGTTGCAATATATTTTGCGTAATATCATCAATGCTCTGTCGATATTCCAATGTGTGACAATCGAAAGATATGTGTTTTATTTGCTTCTTTGTCAAAGCTTTGTTGTCGTAGAAATAATACCAATTAATCAAAATCTCGCAAAGTAAAGGAACCAGCAATATGCCCGTCGAAATAAAGAATGGTATTGGTGTGAGAGCGATTTTTAAATATTTTCGCTAATGGTTTTATTTGCAGTGCCAGGCTGTTCAATGACGAGAAATAGCGGTGATTACACTGCTGGAGATATTAAAGGTATGAACCATACCGATGTTGCTATTAATTATTTCAGTATCAATGGCTATGGCGGGAAAAATATAGTTCCGTTCGGGGAGCGGGGGGGTATTGTTGCGTTATGTTGCCAGATAAGTGGCATTCTGGATTAAAAGCCCGGATTGAGTGGGGAATTACACCAAATACAGTCCCTCTGCCACCACTCTATAAGGATTGGGATAAATATCAGGCCTGGGAGAAAAAACTCAAAGAAAGTTACATTCAACATACCGCAATTGTTGATATCCCGGAATACGGTGCTGAGCGTTGTGGCATGACCGTTCATTTTCTGCCATGCAATCAGATAAAAGTGACAACAGTCTGCCAAGGGTATGGTACACCAAATTATCCCATCAAAGAACCCCGCGAGATGAAGGAACCAGCAACATGTCCATCAAAATAAGGAAAAGTATAAGTATGAGAGCGATTTTCAAATGTTATTCTCTAATGATTTTATTTGCAGTATCAGGCTGTTCAATGGCGAGAAATAGCGGTGATTACACTGCTGTGGATATTAACGGGATAAATCATACGGATAAGGCTATAAATTATACACACATCAATGGTTACGGCGGACCAAATATTGGTCCATTCGGGGACGGTGGAGGATATTGTTGCGTTATGCTGCCAGATAAGTGGCATTCTGGATTAAAAGCCCGAGTTGAGTGGGAGGTTGATCCAAATACAGCTCCTCTGCCTCCAGGCTATAAGGACAGGGAGAAATTTGAAGCATGGAAGAAAGTTGCGCTAAACAGTTTTAGAAAATATTCAACAATTGTTGATATCCCGGAATATGATGCTGAGCTTTGTGGCCTGACCGTTCATTTTCTATCGTGCAATCAGATAAAAGTGACAACCGTCTGCCAGAAATATGGCACACCAAATTATCCTATCAAAGAACCCCGCGAGATGAAGGAACCAGCAACATGTCCAGCAAAATAAGAAATGGAATGAATATAACAAAAGTAGTTAAAGGCTGTCTGGTATTAATTTTGATGGTGATTTCGGGTTGCTCAGCAGCTAATTACGACGATTATACTGCAGGTGATCTCCGGGCAATAAATCATATTAAAGGTATCAGTATTAATTGGTTCACCGTAAATGGTTATCGGGTCCATGGTTTGGGCGGTGGATATTGCTGCATAATGTTACCAGAGAAGTGGCATTCTGGATTAAAAGCCCGGATCGAGTGGGAAGTAGACCCGACCCCCCTTGAACCTATTGCAATGAAAAAAGAAGGTTTTGGCTATGAAGAAGATGCTTATGCTAAACATGCTGCAAATTATCAAAAATATAAAGTAATTGTTGATATCCCGGAATACGGCGCTGAACGTTGTGGCCTGACCGTTCATTTTCTGCCGTGTAATCAGATTAAAGTGACAACCGTCTGCGAGGGCTATGGTACACCGAATTATCCTATCAAAGAACCCCGCGAGATGAAGGAACCTGCAACATGTCCAGCAAAATAAGTGGTCTGGCTTTTCCGTGTTATGCCCCCCCGGTGTTCCCTGAAGATGGGCGATTAATATTATCTGAAGCGCAGGTAAACGCGAACTACCTAAAACAAATCAATAAAACAGAAGAGCACAAAACCAACTGTAGTAAACAGGCTGGATTTAGAATTGGCTTTACGTGTAATCAAAGTCTGCATATTAGTCTGTTTTTTGATGGTACAAATAATAATGAATATAATGACACTCCTGGACACCCAACCAATATTGCCAAACTGTTTCATACGACCTATCAGAACGCAGAAGAACAGGGATATTTTAACTACTATATACCGGGTGTAGGCACACCATTTCCCAAGATAGGTGAAATGGATTACAGCAACAGCGGGCTGGAGTTCGCTACTGGTGGTGAAGATCGAATTAATTGGGCATTATTACGCCTCGTGGATGCCCTGAGCTATTCCATTGACCCTTCCCATAAGCGACTGGATGATAATGTGGCAAAAGAGCACATTCCTCTTATGCGCGCTCCCTGGCCTATGACTGGTGAAGTGAATCGTCGCAATGTGATTAACCCCTACCTGGAAAAATTACAGGGACTGTTAGAGCAAGCCAGTCCGCGCCTGCTAAACGTAAAGCTGTTTATCTACGGATTTTCCCGTGGCGCAGCGGAAGCACGAACTTTTGTTAACTGGTTGACTCAGTTAGCTTGCCCGCAGGAGCAACAGGTGATGCTGGCCGGGTTAGCTGTCAGTATTGAGTTTTTGGGGCTGCTGGATACCGTAGCTTCTGTGGGGGCGGCGCATGTTTTACCGGGCGCTGCCGGTCATATGGGATGGGCCGATAGTACTCAGCAACTCCCTGATGAGAGGCAGTTTCCCGGCCTGATTAAATGCTGCCGCCACTTCGTTGCCGCGCATGAGCAGCGGCTGTGCTTTCCGCTGGATTCAATCCGTCGTCCAGACGGAAATTATCCTTTAAATGCAGAGGAAATTATCTATCCGGGGATGCACTCTGATGTCGGTGGTGGCTATCCCGTTCGCGATCAGGGGAAGTCCTGTGGTGACTCAGGCGACATTCTTTCTCAGATAGCCCTGCATGATATGTATCTTGCTGCATTTGATTCAGGAGCACCACTTGCTGTTTATTCTAAATTTGTTACTCCATTAATAAAAGGTGTGTCGCCTCTGCGAATTATGAGTCCTTCTAGCGTAAAGGAATTTACGATTGCTAATTCATTAACAAAACGCTTCAACATCTGGCGACAAACGCTGCTGAACACCACTTTGCAGGGCACAGAAGAAATGATTGATACGAGGGAAGGTTATCACCCCTATCAACTTGCCCAGGTTCTTGAAAGCGCAATTAGTGACCAGATCGGCTGGATCACCGCCTGGCGTATCGGTCGCTATGCGAATAACAGTCTTCTTGTACAACCTTTTTATATTAAGGCGCCACAACTGGATAAAGATGGACTTGATAAAGAGGCCCAAGCGCGCGAAGAACAAATGGAAAATATCGAAAAAGAGCGGGTGAACAAGCAGAAAGGCAATGGCACACTTGATGAAAGTAATCAGGGCATACCTATCCTTGACCCGACGAACGCTCAGTACCAGTTGCGAGAGGCAGCCCGAGAATTTCAGAGCGATTATAAAGGATGGACGCGCGATATTAACGGCAGCGTCACGGAGAGAGCCATTCAGATTCTTGTGGATGTCATTCCTAAATATCCGGTGTATCTGATTAATGGCGATGATGAAGCAAAAGAATATCAGCAAATTAAGGCTATGGGAGACGGACTCTATCCACAATTTTTTATTGATTCACTGGGAACGGGAACGCGAACTCAGCCCTGCGCTGAATTACTGGCTCTCTATGATGACCAGGTTCACGACTCCCGCGCCTGGTTTATGCAAAGTTCGCTGGGTGGACGCGAACCCTGGGGCGGTTATTTTCGCTACCGCATGATTTACTTCGGTGATGAGGCTAATAAAGAGCTGAAGCTAATCTCTGCAGATGGCGAAGTTGTTGGCGATCAGCCCACATCCAACCGGGTCATTTATTGGATGGAATCGAAAACGGTGAGCCGAGGTTAAGTTCATAAGATTGAGGGGTTGGAGACCGGGAAAATGTAGACATGTAGTGCCTAATCACCCCAGTTCAAACCCATCCGCATCCCGCCATGCCGGAAACTTCACTCTGTACTCCCAGGGAAAGGTCAAGTAATCAGGGAAAGATCATCAGGAGTACACTTTTTGTACTAAATAATTCGCATTTTATGTTCAATAATTGAGGTGTTCCTTATTACCTAAAGCTGTTTTTCATTGCTTATGCATGATCAAATACTCATTGCATAATTAAGGGGGGCAAAATGGATCTTAAAAAATTGATGGAACATATTTCTATTATCCCCGATTCCAGGCAAGCCTGGAAAGTGGAACATAAATTGCCAGATATTCTATCTGTTAACTATTTGCGCCGTTATTTCTGGTGCATAAGGCTGGGAAGATATAGAGGATTTGGGGAAACACATCTCGATTTTTTGAAGTGATATGGTGATTTTGAAAATGGTATTCCTGTTCACGATATCATTGCCAGAGTTGTATCCTGTATCAGTCCTGCAAAATTTTACGAGTGCTTTATTAACTGGATGCGTGACTGTCATTCTTCAGATGATAAAGACATCATCGCAATTGATGGAAAAACGCTCCGGCACTCTTATGATAAAAGTCGTCAAAAGGGAGCAATTTATGTCATTAAAATCCGTCTTCATATTGTTTGCATGTCTCTGATGAATTTATTGATTTTACGTTTGAATGGAAAGGGCTGAAGAAATTATGCATGGCAGTCTCATTTCGCTCAATAATAGCAGAACAAAAGAAAAATCCCGAAATGACGGTCAGATATTATAGCATTTCTGCTGATTTAACCGCAGAGAAGTTCGCCACAGCGAACCGAAATCACTGGCAAGTGGAGAATAAATTGCACTGGCATCTGGACGTGGTAATGAATAAAGACGACTTCAAAATAAGAAGAGGAAATGCAGCAGAATTATTTTCAGGGATACGGCACATCGCTATTAATATTTTAACGAAAGATAAGATACTCAAGGCAGGGGCAAGATGTAAGATGTGAAAAGCAGCTGCGGACAGAGACTGCCTCGCGTCAGTCCTTGCGGGGGCGGGCTTTCGTAATCTTGCTCTGCAAGGGATGATAAAAAGTGCAACTTTATTCCACGCAGCTATTTAGACAGCGTACAGTAAACAAACGAAAGTTGTTATTTCAATGGTCAGGGCAAGAGCATGAAGTGTTTACTACACACTATGCTCTTGTCCTGGAGTCAGGTCTTGTTTGGAGGGATAAATGGTAGATATTGTCGAGGCCGATAAAACGGATATTTATTTCATTCAGGAGAGTGTTTATGGCAAAATCGGGTTGCCAGCTTTTGGTAATACAATAGGACCATCCGCACAGCAAGTTGTTAAAAAGGTATTCGCTGTCGTTAAAGAACGAGATAAGACACATGCAAAACAGAGATTATTGTTGGAATATAATGGTAACAAACTCTGGATGAATGCTATTGATGGCAGTGAAGCTATCCTACCAACAGAATTTTCTAAGCGATACGAACTTTCATTATTCAATACTACTAATTTTGGAGAAGATCCTTTTCCTGATGTTAATTTATATAATAATATGAAATCAAGTTTTTTTGTAAGGTTTGGTGGAACATCCCATCCCGAGGCTTGGGCTATTTATAATGCAAGTACGAAAGAGGTTAAATATATAGAAACTGCAAGAGAAATTGATAAAATATTCAGTGATTTTAACTTGAGTGGTACATTGCCAATTCACATTGGTCAATGATTTTTTAAATTGTGTGATTAAATAATTGAACATTAATGATGATTTATAGCATTATTATTCTATAACATGAATAAACGGATTGAATGTGTTATGTTAAAAATGAGTTTATACGTAATAATATTGTTATTTTCCCTTCAGTTTAGTGCAGCCATTACTGGCAAGGAAAGTGAGGTTGTTTCACCATTATTAATGGATGTTAATCCTTCACTAACAATGGAAAATATTTCTGAATTATCCACATCATCGGAACCATCGCAACAGGGGGTATTTCCTGTAATATGTACTCGACTTCATCCTGGCTCCGTAATGAAACGCCAGTTATTAACCGGCTGGGGGCCTGTTTTTATAATTGGTGATGATCCTTTTTCTCTGCGCTGGATGAGTGAACATCTGGAGATCCTTAAATCGCTAAATGCCCTTGGTTTGGTTGTTAATGTTGAATCAGTAGAACGAATGGAGGTATTACAGCAGCGGGCTGATGGGTTATTGTTATTGCCAGTTATCTGCGATAATTTTGTGCAAGCTCTGCAATTAAATGCTTATCCGGTATTAATCACAGAGATGGAAATATCACAATGATTAATAACATAATTACTGCTAATAATATGGTGATTTTGAAAATGGTAATCCTGTTCACGACACCATAATCAGAGTTATGTCCTGTATCCGTTCAGTAAAATTTCACGAATGCTTTATTAACCGGATGCGTGAATGTCATTCTTCAGACGACATAGACGTCATTGCGATTGATGGAAAAGCACTTCCACACTCCTGTGATAAAAGTCGTCGCAGGAGAGCGGGCTTTCGTAGTCTTCCCCGACTCTCCCCAGCCCTAAACACAACCCCCACTCACCACAACCTAAACTCATCCGCATCCTGCCATGCCGGAAACTTTTCTCTATATTCCCGCAATGCCATCATCGATAGCTCCGCATCAATGCGCGTTGCCTGATGCGCGTCGGCAGTAGCGATAATCTCGCCTTGTGGATTAATCACCCGGCTGTCACCGCGATAATGGCAGCCGTTGCCATCGCTGCCGACGCGATTACATCCCGCTACATACGCCTGATTCTCAATCGCGCGGGCTGTCAGCAATGCCTGCCAGTGCAGAGAGCGCGGTGCAGGCCAGTTGGCAACGTAGATGGCGAGGTCATAATCGTTGAGATTGCGCGACCACACCGGAAAACGTAAGTCGTAGCACACCAGCGGTAAAATACGCCAGCCGCGCCATTCCACAATCACTCGCTCATTGCCTGCTTTATAATGCAGATGCTCATCTGCCATGCGGAACAGATGACGCTTATCATAAAAATGTACCGTGCCGCCCGGCTCAACCAGCAAAAAGCGGTTAACCGAATCAGACTCCGTTTGTAATGCAACACTGCCTGCAATCAGCGCATTGCACTGCTGCGCTTTAGCGGTCATCCAGTTCACTACGTCATCTTGTGCTAGCGACGAAGCTGCCGCTTCCATGGCAAAGCCGCTGGTAAACATCTCCGGTAGAACGATCACATCGCGCCCGGTAATACCTTCCAGTTGACGATCAAAATGGCGCAGGTTGGCAGGACCATCCATCCACACCAGTGGTTGCTGCAAAAGCGTAATCTTCAAACCAGGCACGGTGTACAACTCCTTTATGCGAAGGGTTTTATAACTCTAACACCTTATCAGGCAGTTGCCTTAGCGCAGAATAAATTGATAACAAATGCTGATATTGGAAATATCTGATTTGCAAATTATCGTGTTATCGCCAGGCTTTAGGGAGTTAATCACATGGGCAGGATAAGCCCGGGAGGAATGATGTTTAAGGCAATAACGACAGTCGCCGCTCTGGTCATCGCCACCAGTGCAATGGCGCAGGATGATTTAACCATTAGCAGTCTTGCAAAGGGCGAAACCACCAAAGCGGCGTTTAATCAGATGGTGCAAGGGCATAAGCTGCCTGCCTGGGTGATGAAAGGCGGTACTTATACTCCCGCACAAACCGTGACATTGGGAGATGAGACGTATCAGGTGATGAGCGCGTGCAAACCGCATGACTGTGGCTCGCAACGTATCGCTGTGATGTGGTCCGAGAAATCTAATCAGATGACGGGGCTGTTCTCGACTATTGATGAGAAAACGTCGCAAGAGAAACTCACCTGGCTGAATGTGAATGATGCGCTTTCGATTGATGGCAAAACGGTGCTGTTCGCGGCGTTGACCGGCAGCCTGGAAAACCATCCGGATGGCTTTAATTTTAAATAATTAGCCGATAAAAAAACGGAGCCTTTCGGCTCCGTTATTCAATTACGCGGCTTCAACTTTCCGCACTTTCTCCGGCAACTTTACCGGCTTCGTCGCCAGCTCTTCCGGATCAAAGTCATCAACGTTAATACTGCGCAGACGGCTTTCTTCAGCTTTCACCAGAATAGCGGCTTCATCTTTATCAATCAGCCCCTTCGCCAGCGCGTTGTGCGCCAGTTCATCCAGACGGGTAAACGGCAGGTTTTTACCCTGCTCTTTACAGATCCGCTGATGAATCGGGTCGGCGGCAATCACATCCACTAGCGCCTCTTCCAGTAAACCAACCGGGTTATGCTCGCTCGGCGTCAGGTACTGACCGCGACCAATGCGGGAACGGGTGGCGTTCGGCACTTGTAAAATCTTCGCCACCTTATGATCCAGCTTGTCAGAAGGTGCCAGATAATGACGTCCGGTCGGGAAGATCACCACATTCAGCAGCCCGGCAACCACGCGGTTCGGGAAGTTTTGCAGTAAATCGTCCATCGCCTGTTCTGCCTGATACAGCGCATCCTGTACGCCCCAGTGCACCAGCGGCAGGTCGGCTTCATTACGGCCTTCGTCGTCATAACGCTTCAGAACGGCAGAGGCGAGGTAAAGCTGGCTTAAAATATCCCCCAGACGGGCCGAGATGCGCTCACGACGTTTCAGGCTGCCGCCCAGCACCGCCATCGAGACATCAGAAAGCAGGGCGAGGTTGGCGCTCAGGCGGTTCAGGTGCTGATAGTAGCGTTTAGTGGCATCGCCGGTTGGCGTGCTGCTGGTTAAACCGCGCGTCAGGCCCAGCCAGAAGCTGCGAACTTTGTTGCTACCGACGTGACCGATATGTTTGAACAGCAGTTTATCGAACGCGTTTACGTCATTGTTCTTCGCCGCTTCCATCTCTTCCAGCACGTACGGATGGCAACGAATCGCTCCTTGTCCGAAGATCATCATGCTGCGGGTCAGAATATTTGCCCCTTCAACGGTGATGGCAATCGGTGCCCCCTGGTAAGCACGGGCCAGGAAGTTGCTCTGCCCGAGCATAATGCCTTTGCCCCCGGTGATATCCATCGCATCAATAATCGACTGCTGCCCGCGGTGGGTACAGTGATACTTAACGATAGCCGACAGCACGGCAGGTTTTTCACCGAGCATAATGCCGTAGGTAATCAGCGATGCCGCAGCATCCATTACATAAGCGTTCCCGGCAATACGAGCCAGCGGCTCTTCAATCCCTTCCATCTTACCGATAGAGATTTTGAACTGACGGCGAATGTGCGCATACGCGCCCGTTGCCAGCGCTACCGATTTCACGCCGCCGGTTGAGTTGGAAGGCAGGGTGATGCCGCGGCCTACCGAGAGGCACTCCACCAGCATCCGCCAGCCTTGCCCGGCCATTTTCGGCCCGCCGATGATGTAATCGATCGGCACGAACACATCTTTACCGCGCGTCGGTCCGTTCTGGAACGGTACGTTCAGCGGGAAGTGGCGACGACCAATTTCCACGCCCGGCGTGGTGGTCGGGATCAGCGCACAGGTAATACCTAAATCTTCTGCACCGCCGAGTAATTTCTCCGGGTCGGAGAGTTTAAACGCCAGACCAAGCACGGTCGCAATCGGTGCCAGCGTAATGTAGCGTTTGTTCCAGGTCAGACGCATCCCCAGCACCTGCTGGCCCTGCCATTCGCCCATGCAGACAATCCCGGTATCCGGAATCGCGCCCGCATCGGAACCCGCTTCGGGGCTGGTCAGTGCAAAGCAAGGGATCTCCTGACCACGCACCAGACGCGGCAGATAGTGATTTTTCTGCTCGTCAGTGCCGTAATGTTGCAGCAGCTCGCCCGGGCCTAATGAGTTCGGCACGCCGACGGTAATTGCCAGGATCCCGCTCACGCCGGAGAGTTTTTGCAGCACACGAGACTGGGCATAAGCCGAGAACTCCAGCCCGCCGTACTCTTTTTTGATGATCATCGCGAAGAAACGATGCTCTTTAAGGTACGCCCACAACTCCGGCGGCAGGTCCGCCAGCTCATGAGTAATCTGGAAATCATTCGCCATCCGGCAGGCTTCTTCTACCGGACCGTCGAGAAACGCTTGCTCTTCAGCGGTCAGGCGCGGCTGCGGATAGTTATGCAGCTTTTTCCAGTCCGGCTTGCCCTGGAACAAGTCGCCCTCCCACCAGGTGGTGCCCGCATCAATCGCTTCTTTCTCAGTGCGCGACATCGGCGGCATCACCTTACGGAAACCGCGAAATACCGGTGCGGAAATCATCGACTTACGCATAGGCGCAAAGTTAAATGGCACGAGGATAATGGCCAGAGGCACTAGTACCCACGCCGACCACAGACCAGCAACGCCGAGGACGGCTGTCCAGGCGAGCAAAATCAGACTGCTGATAAATAAGCTCACGCGGTGATAGAACAACGCGCCGAGCAGGACAACCGTAGCGAGAATACTCAAAATCATCATAACGAAAAGCCCCTTACTTGTAGGAGGTCTGACCACTTGTGATGATATGGTTGTAGTGGATGTAAAAACATTTAGCAATGTGTTTACAATATAATTACAACAAAGCTCACATTGTTGCTGTTTTTATCCGCACTTCAGGTCAAAAAGTCCTGGTCATAGCACCTGCCCGTACTTCTCGCTTTTGGCGGTATCCGGTACACTGCATTTTGTCTATTACATTTATGCTGAAGGATATCCTCATGTACCAGGATCTTATTCGTAATGAACTGAACGAAGCGGCGGAAACGCTGGCTAACTTTTTAAAAGATGACGCCAATATTCACGCCATTCAGCGCGCGGCGGTCCTGTTAGCAGACAGCTTTAAAGCCGGTGGCAAAGTGCTTTCCTGTGGCAACGGCGGCTCCCATTGCGACGCCATGCACTTTGCCGAAGAGTTGACCGGTCGCTACCGTGAAAACCGTCCGGGCTACCCGGCGATTGCCATTTCTGACGTTAGTCATATTTCCTGCGTCGGTAACGATTTTGGTTTCAATGATATTTTCTCCCGTTACGTTGAAGCGGTAGGTCGCGAAGGCGATGTACTGCTGGGGATCTCCACCTCCGGTAACTCTGCAAACGTGATCAAAGCGATCGCGGCGGCGCGTGAGAAGGGGATGAAAGTGATCACCCTGACCGGTAAAGACGGCGGCAAAATGGCTGGCACGGCGGATATCGAAATTCGCGTACCGCACTTTGGTTATGCCGACCGCATTCAGGAGATCCACATTAAAGTGATCCATATCCTGATCCAGTTAATTGAAAAAGAGATGGTTAAGTAAGTCTGGCGTAGGCCGGATAAGGCGTTTACGCCGCATCCGGCATTTGTGCTCTGATGCCTGATGCGACGCTGACGCGTCTTATCATGCCTACAATCTGCACCCGAACCGTAGGCCGAATAATGCGTTCACGCCACATCCGACCTGAAAATTCTTAAATCAATCTTCGCCGGGGGCCATGCGCTCCCGCTGTTGTGGAGGTTACCCATGTGCGAATTGCTCGGGATGAGTGCCAACGTCCCTACCGATATCTGCTTTAGTTTCACCGGACTTGTACAGCGTGGTGGTGGAACCGGGCCACATAAAGATGGCTGGGGCATTACCTTTTACGAAGGTAAAGGCTGTCGCACATTTAAAGATCCGCAACCCAGCTTTAATTCCCCCATCGCCAAACTTGTCCAGGACTACCCGATAAAATCCTGTTCGGTGGTGGCTCATATTCGCCAGGCTAATCGGGGCGAGGTGGCGCTGGAAAATACTCACCCGTTTACCCGCGAGTTATGGGGGCGTAACTGGACTTATGCCCATAATGGACAACTGACGGGCTACAAATCACTGGAAACCGGCAACTTCCGCCCGGTCGGTGAAACCGATAGCGAAAAAGCCTTTTGCTGGCTCCTGCATAAATTAACGCAGCGTTACCCGCGCACACCGGGCAACATGGCGGCAGTGTTTAAATATATCGCCTCACTGGCGGATGAACTGCGGCAGAAGGGCGTTTTCAACATGCTGCTTTCTGACGGGCGCTATGTAATGGCGTATTGCTCGACTAATTTACACTGGATCACCCGCCGCGCGCCGTTTGGCGTGGCAACGTTGCTGGATCAGGATGTGGAAATCGACTTCAGCTCGCAGACCACACCGAATGATGTGGTCACGGTGATTGCGACACAGCCGCTGACGGGCAATGAAACCTGGCAAAAGATTATGCCAGGTGAATGGCGCTTATTTTGCCTCGGGGAGCGTGTAGTTTGATGCCAGTTGTGGCTGCACAACTTCGTGGCTTAACGGCTTGCTGACCACGTAACGGCCATTGACCACAGAAACGGTCGGTGGCTTACGGGTTTGCTCAAAGTAGTCGTAGCCCGGCTTCAGTTGCTCCCAGAAGTCCTTAAAGTTGGAATATTTATGGCGCTTCATATTGGCGTCGGTCATGCGGAACGGATAAATACTCACTTGCACGCTCGGCTGACCAAACACCAGCGCACCAGTAACGAACTGGAAGATCTCATCAATACCCTGATTGGTCATCGCGTAGCAGCCGATGGAAACACAATCGCCGTGAATCATCAGGTATTTCCCTTCATAACCATGCGCACGGTCATAGGCGTTTGGGAATCCAATATTAATCGCTTTGTAGTAACGGCTGTCTGGTTTTAACTGATTACGCTGGACGCTATAAAACCCTTCCGGGCTTTTGAAATCGCCCTGACGCTGTTTTGGCCCTAAGCCGCCGGAATATTTACAGATTTTATAGCTGTCGAGCAGTTGATATTGCTCGCCCATTTTGACGTAGAGATCGAGCGTACGTTCTTCCTTGAAGATCTGGATGTAGACAGGGGATCCCATCAACTGCTGCTTATACTCTTTGCTCACTGGAGTGGTCGAGCTACTGCTGCCCAGCAAACCGGCAAACGAAACGCATGGGATCAACAACATCGCAAGAATTAATGCGATTTTACGCATACTGCTTATTCCTTGATAAAACGGTTACACACGCCAGGACGGCAAAATGAATCCCAAATCGGAATAGTCTGGATTTGGAAGGCTCACATTATCACCAAAAGAGTTTTACGCAAGCCTGTCGGCGCAGGGTTTACAAATTTAGCATAGGTGCAGTTTTCAAGAGTCCGAAAAGCGCATGGATTGTAGATTTATTTCTTATTTCCTAAGATTATGAAACCGCAATAGTAATATGCAAATAAGCAATTAATAATCCCGTTTACTCCTCCGGTCTTTTAAAATTCTCACCTTCATTCAGCTGGTTTATGTCCTTCATGTCTTCGTTCTTGCACGGCAGATTTCTGCATCCAGGCGTGTTTTCGTTATGCGTTTTGCTCCCTTTACTCGCCAGCGCCACCACATCACATATCTCTTTTAGCTACGCCGCCCGTCAGCGGATGCAAAACCGTGCGCGTTTATTAAAACAGTACCAAACCCATCTGAAAAAGCAGGCCAGCTATATTGTGGAAGGCAATGCTAAAAGCAGAAGGGCGCTACGCCAGCATAATCGGGAGCAGATAAAACAGCATCCAGAATGGTTTCCTGCGCCGCTCAAGGCGAACGACCGACGCTGGCAGGCGCTGGCGGAAAACAATCATTTCCTCAGCAGCAACCACCTGCATAACATCACCGAAGTGGCGATTCACCGCCTGGAACAGCAACTTGGCAAGCCTTATGTCTGGGGGGGCACGCGGCCTGATAAAGGTTTCGACTGTAGCGGGTTGGTTTTTTATGCCTACAACAAGATCCTTGAGGCTAAGCTCCCGCGCACGGCCAATGAGATGTACCACTACCGTCGGGCAACGATTGTGGCGAATAACGACCTGCGCCGGGGAGATTTGCTGTTTTTCCATATCCACAGCCGTGAGATAGCCGACCATATGGGCGTATATCTTGGAGACGGTCAGTTTATCGAGTCACCGCGCACCGGGGAAACCATTCGGGTAAGTCGGTTAGCTGAACCTTTCTGGCAGGATCATTTTTTGGGCGCGCGGCGGATTTTGACGGAAGAGACGATTTTGTAGGCCGGATAAGGCGTTCACGCCGCATCCGGCGGTTGTGTACCGGTGTCTGATGCGACGCTACGCGTCTTATCATGCCTACAAATCTGTGCATTTTTTGCGAGCCGCTTTCCCGATTTAACACAACATCATTGCCGACTTTTCCTTTTCTTCTTACCGTTGAGAAAAAGGAGTCGTTATGTCTGAATATCGTCGTTATTACATCAAGGGGGGAACCTGGTTTTTCACGGTAAATTTACAGAATCGTCGAAACCAACTTTTGACCACCCAGTTTCAGACGCTCCGTAACGCTATTATTAAAGTTAAGCGAGACAGACCTTTTGAAATTAACGCTTGGGTAGTTTTGCCGGAGCATATGCATTGCATATGGACATTACCTGAAGGCGATGATGATTTTTCCTCGCGCTGGCGGGAAATTAAAAAGCAATTTACCCATGCTTGTGGATTGAAAAATATCTGGCAACCGCGTTTTTGGGAGCATGCCATTCGCAATACCCAAGACTATCGCCATCATGTTGATTATATTTATATAAATCCAGTAAAACATGGTTGGGTAAAGCAAGTGAGTGATTGGCCATTCTCAACGTTTCATCGCGATGTCGCGCGAGGGTTATATCCCATCGATTGGGCGGAGGACGTAACGGATTTTAGTGCCGGGGAGCGTATCATTTTATAGCTGTGCACTGGCACCGGATGCGCTTACGCTTATCCGGCCTACAAATCTGTGCTTTAACCGTAGGCCGGATAAGGCGTTCACGCCGCATCCGGCAATATGCACCGATGCCGGATGCCTATATCAACGCCCCCATTATCTTCAACTCCAGCTCATCCGGCACTTCGTTATACGACAGCACATGCAGCCCTGGTGCAAACAACCTTGCGTAGCGCGCCAGCAAAGGGCGCAGCTGCGGCGGCACCAGCAGCACCGGATCTTTCCCCGCCGCTTTCATCTGCTCCTTCACCTGAGGCATCGTGCTCTGGAACTGGTTGAGCATATTCGGATCCACTGGCACGCTATCAAGCATCACTTTGCCGGCCTGTTGCGCCTGATTCACCACGTTGGTCAGCAGATTTTCCAGCTCATTATTCAGCGTATACACCGTCAGCTCCTGCTTGCGAACGAACGGATGGGTAATGCTGCGCCGCAGCGCCAGACGCACATCGGCCGCCAGCAGAATATGATCTTTGGTCACCGCACTACTGGCGACCAGCACGGTGGCGATGGTGACGATATCGCGCAGGGAAACGCCTTCAGTCAGTAGCGCCCGGTACACTTTCAGCAACTGGCTGTAATTGAGTGCCGCGCTCAAATCTTCCGCCAGTCGCGGTGCCATCGACGACAAACGGTTATGCAGCTGCGTAATATCGTCATAGTTAAAGAGGTCAGGAATATAGCTGCGCACAATCTTATTCACATGGGTGGCAATCACGCTGGCGCTGTCGATCACCTGATACCCCATATTCAGCGCCTTCGCTTTCTGCGCGGGTTGAATCCAGGTGACCGGCATCCCGTACGCCGGGTCGTTCCCCAGCACGCCGTCTATCTCGCCGTAGGTTTCGCTGGAGGGCAGGGCCATCAGTTTATCCGCCGGAATATCCGCTTCATCAGCCTTAATGCCGTTGATGAAAATAGCGTACTGGCTGGGCTTGAGGCGGAAGTTTTCCCGAATACGGATCTCCGGCAGCAGCACGCCGTTACCGTCGGATATCACCTGCCGTACGCCGCGAATACGCTGGGTGAGCGGATTACCCTGCGCTTTATCCACCAGCGCCACCAGTTTGTAGCCGAGGCTTAAACTGATAGGCTCGATCAGCGGAATAGTCTCCCAACTGACCTGTTGCTCGCTGGTTTCGGTGATGGTGCGGGTCAGCGTTTCGAGGCTTTTCTCTTCCGCCTCCGCCGCCTGCGGGCGCTTGCTCATCCGCCAGCCGGTAAAACCAAGCAGGGCGCTGAACAGCAAAAACGGCAGGTGCGGCATCCCCGGCACCACCGCCAGTACAAACATAATTCCGGTGGCGGTGTAGAGCACCGACGGGCTTGCCAGCAGCTGGTGGCACACGTCATGGGCGATATCGCCGTTGTCGCTGACGCGGGTGACGATAATCGCCGCCGCGGTGGAGAGCAGCAGGGAAGGGATCTGCGCCACCAGGCCGTCGCCGATGGTCATCAGCACATATTGCTGGAAGGCGGCGTCGGCGCTCAGGTTGTATTTGAAGATCCCGATACAGACGCCGCCGATCAGGTTGATCGCCAGAATCATCATCCCGGCGATGGCGTCCCCGCGCACAAATTTTGATGCCCCGTCCATTGCGCCGTAGAAATCGGCCTCGCTGGCAACATCTTTACGCCGGGTTTGCGCCTGCGCCTGGTTGATCAACCCGGCGTTAAGATCGGCGTCAATTGCCATCTGTTTGCCGGGCATCGCGTCCAGGGTAAAGCGGGCAGAAACCTCGGAAATACGCTCGGCCCCTTTGGTGACGACGATAAAGTTGATTGTCAACAGCGTCAGTAAATCCGAGCGTGAAAGCATTATCGCCGCGCTGCACGGGCAGTCGATTTTCAATGGTGGCGGGCTGTCGCCGTTAAATAAAATCAGCCCGTCTCATCCGCCAAAACCTGCCACCGTGGCGGTGCCGGAAGAGACGGAGAAAAAAGCGCACGACGTCAACGAGAAAACGGCGCTGCTGAAGAAGAAATCCGCCACCGAGCTTGGCGAGCTGGCAACCAGTATCAATACCATCGCCCGTGATGCGCATATGGAAGCGAATCTGGAGATGGAGATTGTTCCTCAAGGATTACGCGTGCTGATTAAAGACGACCAGAACCGCAATATGTTCGAACGCGGCAGCGCGAAGATTATGCCGTTCTTTAAAACGCTGCTGGTGGAGCTCGCGCCAGTGTTCGACTCGCTCGATAACAAAATTATTATTACCGGACATACCGATGCGATGGCCTATAAAAACAATATCTACAACAACTGGAACCTTTCGGGCGATCGCGCGCTTTCGGCTCGTCGGGTGCTGGAAGAGGCCGGAATGCCGGAAGATAAAGTGATGCAGGTAAGCGCAATGGCGGACCAGATGCTGCTGGATGCCAAAAATCCGCAAAGCGCGGGCAACCGGCGCATTGAGATTATGGTGCTGACCAAAAGTGCGTCCGATACGCTGTATCAATACTTTGGTCAGCATGGGGATAAAGTGGTGCAGCCGCTGGTGCAAAAGCTGGATAAGCAGCAGGTGCTTTCGCAGCGAACGCGTTAAATGCTGAATCTTTACGCATTTCTCAAACTCTGAAATCACTGTATACTTTACCAGTATTGAGAGGTGAGCAATGCGTAAAATCATTCATGTGGATATGGACTGCTTTTTCGCCGCGGTGGAGATGCGCGACAATCCCGCCCTGCGCGATATCCCTATTGCTATTGGCGGCAGCCGCGAACGTCGGGGGGTGATCAGCACTGCCAATTATCCCGCGCGTAAATTTGGCGTACGCAGCGCTATGCCGACCGGGATGGCGCTCAAATTATGTCCGCATCTCACCTTGCTTCCAGGGCGCTTTGACGCCTACAAAGAAGCCTCAAATCATATCCGCGAAATTTTCTCGCGCTATACCTCGCGCATTGAACCGTTATCACTGGATGAAGCCTATCTCGATGTCACCGATAGCGTCCATTGCCACGGTTCTGCGACCCTCATCGCCCAGGAAATCCGCCAGACGATCTTCAACGAGCTGCAACTGACGGCGTCTGCGGGCGTGGCACCAGTAAAGTTTCTCGCCAAAATCGCCTCCGACATGAATAAACCCAACGGCCAGTTTGTGATTACGCCGGCAGAAGTTCCGACATTTTTACAAACCTTACCGCTGGCAAAAATTCCCGGCGTCGGCAAAGTCTCGGCGGCAAAACTGGAAGCGATGGGGCTGCGGACCTGCGGTGATGTGCAAAAGTGTGATCTGGTGATGCTGCTTAAACGCTTTGGCAAATTTGGCCGCATTTTGTGGGAGCGTAGTCAGGGCATTGACGAACGCGACGTTAACAGCGAAAGGTTGCGAAAATCCGTCGGTGTAGAACGTACGATGGCGGAAGATATTCATCACTGGTCTGAATGTGAAGCGATCATCGAGCGGCTTTACCCTGAACTGGAGCGTCGTTTGGCAAAGGTAAAACCTGATTTGCTGATTGCCCGCCAGGGGGTGAAATTAAAGTTCGACGATTTTCAGCAAACCACCCAGGAACACGTCTGGCCGCGGCTGAATAAATCTGATCTAATCGCCACCGCGCGTAAAACCTGGGATGAACGCCGCGGCGGGCGCGGTGTGCGACTGGTGGGGCTGCATGTGACGTTGCTTGACCCGCAAATGGAAAGACAACTGGTGCTGGGATTATGATGTATACTATTATGTATATTCTAGTGTGCATTATTATGAGGGGATCACTGTATGCATCGAATTCTCGCTGAAAAATCGGTCAATATCACTGAGTTACGTAAAAATCCAGCTAAATACTTTATTGATCAACCGGTTGCGGTTCTTTCTAATAATCGCCCCGCAGGATATCTCTTAAGTGCCAGCGCATTTGAAGCATTAATGGACATGCTTGCAGAACAAGAGGAGAAAAAGCCCATAAAGGCGCGCTTCCGTCCGAGTGCCGCAAGATTAGAGGAAATTACACGCCGCGCTGAACAATATCTTAATGATATGACGGATGATGATTTCAATGACTTTAAGGAATAAGGATGCGGGTATTCAAAACAAAACTTATTCGCCTGCAACTTACAGCAGAGGAACTTGAAGCGTTAACGGCGGATTTTATTTCCTATAAGCGTGACGGTGTTTTGCCAGATATATTTGGTCGTGATGCACTCTACGACGACTCGTTTACCTGGCCATTAATCAAATTTGAGCGAGTTGCTCATATTCATCTGGCAAATGTGAATAATCCATTTCCGCCACAGTTGCGCCAATTCAGCAGAACGAATGACGCAGCGCATTTGGTATATTGTCAGGGCGCGTTTGATGAGCAAGCATGGTTGCTCATTGCCATTCTGAAACCTGAACCTCATAAACTGGCTCGAGATAACAACCAAATGCATAAAATTGGGAAAATGGCAGAAGCGTTTCGCATGCGTTTTTGAATTTATATTATGAATAACATACAAATAAGAAACTATCAGCCTGGTGATTTTCAGCAACTATGCGCTATTTTCCTTCGAGCTGTTACGATGACGGCGAGTCAGCACTATTCTCCACAGCAAATTGCCGCCTGGGCGCAGATTGACGAATCTCGCTGGAAGGAGAAACTCGCGAAATCACAAGTGCGGGTTGCAGTTATTAATGCACAACCGGTTGGTTTTATTACCCACATTGGACATTATATCGATATGTTATTTGTTGAACCGGAATACACCCGACACGGGGTTGCCAGCGCTTTGTTAAAACCATTGATTAAGTCTGAATCCGAACTTACGGTGGACGCCAGCATAACCGCAAAACCCTTTTTTGAACGTTATGGTTTTCAGACAGTTAAGCAGCAGCGCGTTGAATGCCGGGGAACGTGGTTTACTAATTTTTATATGCGATATAAACCGCAACATTAAATCCAGCTTGCAATGAAAATAACGCCCGTCTAGTATGTGCGCGTTTTCTTATTCCACAAACTGCAAGGAGGTAAATCATGACAAATCCTTTATCAATGACTCTTTGCAGACCTTTCCAGGATTAATTCTTTTTTCTTGCCCTGGATTCGTCTGCCATTTCCTGATTTTTATTCATAAATGGAATGGTACATGGGCAAATATATTCGTCCCTTATCCGATGCGGTATTTACCATCGCATCTGATGACCTGTGGATCGAGAGTTTAGCGATCCAACAATTACACACCACGGCAAATTTACCCAACATGCAGCGCGTTGTGGGGATGCCAGATTTACATCCCGGACGCGGCTACCCGATTGGCGCAGCGTTCTTCTCTGTTGGTCGTTTTTACCCGGCACTGGTCGGCAATGATATCGGCTGCGGCATGGCGCTATGGCAAACAGATATTCTCGCTCGCAAATACAACGCCGATAAGTTTGAAAAGCGATTATCAGATCTGGATTACGTTGCTGAAGAAAGCTGGCTGGAGGAAAACCTGCCGTCAGCATTTGCACAGCATCCGTGGCACAACTCGCTTGGCTCCATCGGTGGCGGTAACCACTTCGCAGAACTGCAACAGATTGATCAAATTATCGACGCGGAACTGTTTGCACGGGCTGGTCTGGATGCGCAGCATCTGCAACTACTGGTTCATAGCGGCTCGAGGGGATTGGGGCAGTCTATTTTACAGCGGCATATTGCCTCGTTTTCGCATCATGGTTTGCCTGAAGGCAGTGACGACGCGCTACGGTATATTGCGGAACATGACGATGCGCTGGCGTTTGCGCGTATTAATCGCCAGCTGATCGCTTTGCGCATAATGCAACAAGTTAAGGCCACCGGAAGTCCGGTTCTGGATGTGGCGCATAACTTTGTTACCGCCAGTCAGATTGGTGATCAACACGGCTGGTTACACCGTAAAGGGGCAACGCCGGATGATAACGGTCTGGTGATTATTCCCGGTTCACGTGGTGATTACTCCTGGCTGGTTAAACCTGTTGCGAACGAAAAAACGCTCCACTCGCTGGCGCATGGGGCGGGGCGTAAATGGGGGCGCACCGAGTGTAAAGGGCGTCTGGCAGCGAAATACACGGCGACGCAGCTCTCACGTACTGAACTTGGCAGTCGGGTAATTTGTCGCGATAAACAACTCATCTTTGAAGAAGCGCCACAAGCCTATAAATCGGCTGAAAGCGTGGTGCAATGTCTGGTGCTGGCTGGGTTAATTATTCCTGTCGCGCGACTGCGCCCGGTGCTGACGCTCAAAAACAGTGGAGGGAAAAAAGGATGATCTTGCTACAACTCTCCTCTGCTCAGGGGCCGGAAGAATGTTGTCTCGCAGTGAAAAAAGCACTGGACAGGCTGATTAAAGAAGCTACCCGACAGGACGTCGCGGTAACGGTGCTGGAAACAGAAACGGGTCGCTACTCTGACACACTGCGTTCGGCGCTGATTTCTCTGGATGGCGATAACGCATGGGCTCTAAGCGAAAGCTGGTGCGGCACTATTCAGTGGATTTGTCCGAGTCCGTATCGGCCTCATCATGGGCGCAAAAACTGGTTTCTGGGCATTGGGCGTTTTACCGCTGATGAGCAGGAACAATCGGATGCAATCCGTTATGAGACGCTGCGTTCGTCGGGGCCGGGCGGTCAACATGTCAATAAAACCGACTCGGCGGTACGCGCCACGCATCTGGCATCCGGTATTAGCGTGAAGGTTCAGTCAGAGCGCAGTCAGCATGCTAACAAACGGCTGGCGCGATTACTGATTGCCTGGAAGCTGGAACAACAGCAACAGGAAAATAGCGCGGCGCTGAAATCGCAGCGGCGAATGTTCCATCACCAGATTGAACGTGGCAACCCGCGACGAACGTTTACAGGGATGGCTTTTATCGAAGGATAATGAAGGATGAAACTGCCGGAAGGCGTTAAACGCTATCCGGCAGCAAATCAAATAATTACTTCGCCGGAATTTCTTTCAGCAGTTCAGTCAGCAGTGTCCAGTAATGGCCAACGCTTTCGATATGAACTTGCTCATCCGGGGAGTGTGGACCGGTGATGGTTGGCCCGATAGACACCATGTCCATTTCCGGATACGGTTTTTTGAACAGACCACATTCGAGGCCCGCGTGGATAATCTGGATGTTCGGCGTCTTGTTGAACAGACGCTGATAGGTTTCACGTACCAGATGCATTACCGGAGAGTTAGCGTCCGGCTGCCAGCCAGGATATGCGCCTTTTGCTTCGGTTTTCGCACCTGCCAGTTTACCCAGCGAATCCAGCATGCTCACTACGTAGTCTTTACCGCTGTCGATCAGAGAACGGATCAGGCAGTGAATTTCTACGTTATTGTCGGTCATGGTCACCACACCGACGTTCAGGGAGGTTTCAACCACGCCTTTGGCTACATCGGAATTACGGATAACTCCGTTCGGAGTTGCGTTCAGCAGACGAATAAAGGTATCGCGAGATGTCGCCGTTAATGCAGCTTTGTCGTTCGCTACGGAGTCCAGCAGCAATGCCAGATTCTTCTCTTTTTCTGCCAGTTCGTTTTTCAGGATCTCCTGATAGGTATCCACCAGAGATTTCAGGGCGTCGACTTTATCAGCTGCGACAGCAATGGTCGCAAAGGCTTCACGCGGGATGGCGTTACGCAGTGTGCCGCCGTTGAAATCAATAAGACGCAGGTCCAGTTCTTCTGCATGACCCGCCAGGAAGCGCACCAGCAGTTTGTTGGCATTACCCAGGCCAACGTGGATTTCACCGCCGGAGTGACCGCCTTTCAGACCTTTTAAGGTTAAATTGAAGGTTTCAAAACCAGCTGGAACCGCTTCACGATCTAAATGCAGGTTGGAGGTGAAGTCGATACCCCCCGCACATCCCATGTAGATTTCACCTTCTTCTTCGGAGTCGGTGTTAATCAGAATATCAGCCTGCAACCAGTTGCTCTGTAAGCCGAACGCACCGTCCATACCGGCTTCTTCAGTCATGGTCAGCAGAACTTCCAGCGGGCCGTGAACCACGTTTTCGTCAGCCAGAACCGCCAGTGCAGAGGCCATACCAATGCCGTTATCCGCACCCAGCGTGGTGCCGCGTGCTTTAACCCATTCGCCATCAATATAAGGCTGGATAGGATCTTTAGTGAAGTCATGCACGGTGTCGTTATTTTTTTGCGGCACCATATCGAGGTGGGCCTGCAAGACGACCGGTTTACGATTTTCCATACCTGCGGTAGCAGGTTTACGAATCAGGATATTACCTACCTGATCGCGTTCGACATGGAAACCTTTCTCTTTTGCCCAACCAACAATGTATTCAGCGAGTTGCTCTTCATGATAGGACGGGTGAGGAATAGAACAGATTTTGGCAAAAATATCCCACAGCGGCTGTGGAGATAATTGAGACAGTTCAGACACGTTAAGTCTCCTTGTCGATCACCCGCAAAACAGTATTGCAGGTCACAGGGTTAGCAGAAAATGTTGTCAACACAAGACAGGCTTGCGAGATATGTTTGAGAATACCACTTTATCCCGCGTCAGGGAGAGGCAGTGCGTAAAAAGACGCGGACTCATGTGAAATACTGGTTTTTAGTGCGCCAGATCTCTATAATCTCGCGCAACCTATTTTCCCCTCGAACACTTTTTAAGCCGTAGATAAACAGGCTGGGACACTTCACATGAGCGAAAAATACATCGTCACCTGGGACATGTTGCAGATCCATGCACGTAAACTCGCAAGCCGACTGATGCCTTCTGAACAATGGAAAGGCATTATTGCCGTAAGCCGTGGCGGTCTGGTACCGGGTGCGTTACTGGCGCGTGAACTGGGTATTCGTCATGTCGATACCGTTTGTATTTCCAGCTACGATCACGACAACCAGCGCGAGCTTAAAGTGCTGAAACGCGCAGAAGGCGATGGCGAAGGCTTCATCGTTATTGATGACCTGGTAGATACCGGTGGTACTGCGGTTGCGATTCGTGAAATGTATCCAAAAGCGCACTTTGTCACCATCTTCGCAAAACCGGCTGGTCGTCCGCTGGTTGATGATTATGTTGTTGATATCCCGCAAAATACCTGGATCGAACAGCCGTGGGATATGGGCGTCGTATTCGTCCCGCCAATCTCCGGTCGCTAATCTTTTCAACGCCTGGCACTGCCGGGCGTTGTTCTTTTTAACTTCAGGCGGGTTACAATAGTTTCCAGTAAGTATTCTGGAGGCTGCATCTATGACACAGGCAAACCTGAGCGAAACCCTGTTCAAACCCCGCTTTAAACATCCTGAAACCTCGACGCTAGTCCGCCGCTTTAGTCACGGCGCACAACTGCCTGTGCAGTCGGCCCTTGATGGTAAAACCATCCCTCACTGGTATCGCATGATTAACCGTCTGATGTGGATCTGGCGCGGCATTGACCCCCGTGAAATCCTCGAAGTCCAGGCGCGTATTGTGATGAGCGATGCCGAACGTACCGACGATGATTTATACGATACGGTGATTGGCTACCGCGGCGGCAACTGGATTTATGAGTGGGCTACCCAGGCGATGGTGTGGCAACAAAAAGCCTGTGCGGAAGAAGATCCGCAACTCAGCGGTCGACACTGGCTGCATGCGGCTACGTTGTACAACATTGCTGCCTATCCTCATCTGAAAGGAGATGACCTGGCCGAGCAAGCGCAGGCTTTGTCAAACCGCGCCTATGAAGAGGCCGCTCAGCGTCTGCCGGGCACGATGCGGCAGATGGAGTTTACCGTACCCGGCGGTGCGCCCATCACCGGCTTTTTGCATATGCCGAAAGGCGATGGCCCGTTCCCGACAGTATTAATGTGTGGTGGTCTGGATGCGATGCAGACAGACTATTACAGCCTGTATGAACGTTATTTTGCGCTGCGCGGCATTGCGATGCTGACTATTGATATGCCGTCGGTGGGCTTTTCTTCAAAATGGAAGCTCACCCAGGACTCCAGCCTGTTGCATCAGCACGTTTTAAAGGCGTTGCCTAACGTACCGTGGGTGGATCACACTCGCGTCGCGGCCTTTGGTTTCCGTTTCGGCGCTAACGTTGCCGTACGTCTGGCATACCTTGAATCGCCGCGTCTGAAAGCGGTTGCCTGTCTTGGTCCGGTAGTTCATACCCTGTTGAGTGATTTTAAGTGCCAGCAACAGGTGCCGGAAATGTATCTTGACGTTCTGGCGAGTCGTTTGGGGATGCATGATGCTTCTGACGAAGCGTTGCGCGTGGAGCTGAATCGCTATTCATTAAAAGTGCAAGGGTTGCTGGGACGTCGCTGCCCAACGCCAATGTTATCAGGCTACTGGAAGAACGATCCGTTCAGCCCGGAAGAGGACTCACGCTTAATCACGTCGTCATCTGCTGACGGTAAATTATTAGAGATCCCATTTAACCCGGTGTATCGGAATTTTGACAAAGGCCTTCAGGAAATCACAGACTGGATCGAAAAACGTTTGTGTTAAAAATTTGCTAAATTTTACCAATTTGGTAAAACAGTTGCATCACAACAGGAGATTGCAATGACGTTACCGAGTGGACACCCGAAGAGCAGATTGATCAAAAAATTTACCGCACTAGGCCCGTATATTCGTGAAGGTAAGTGCGAAGATAATCGATTCTTTTTCGATTGTCTGGCTGTATGCGTCAATGTGAAACCGGCACCGGAAGTGCGTGAGTTCTGGGGCTGGTGGATGGAACTGGAAGCGCAGGAATCCCGTTTTACCTACAGTTACCAGTTTGGTCTGTTCGATAAAGCAGGCGACTGGACGAGTGTTCAGATAAAAGATGCCGAAGTGGTTGAACGACTGGAGCACACCCTGCGTGAATTTCACGAGAAGCTGCGTGAGCTGCTGGCGACGCTGAATCTGAAGCTGGAACCGGCAGATGATTTTCGTGATGAACCGGTGAAGTTAACGGCGTGAATGAAATGTGCCGGATGCGATGTTAGAGCATCTCTTCCGGCCTGAAATATTGGTTTTCGTAGTTTTCGTAGGCCGGATAAGGCGTTCACGCCGCATCCGGCAATATTCATTAAAACTGATACGTCATGCCAACCGCGACAATATCATCATTATTAATATTCAATTTGTTATCGCTATCCAGTTGGTTGATTTTATAATCAACAAACGCTGACATATTTTTGTTGAAATAATACGTAGCACCAACATCGACATAATTGACCAGATCTTCATCACCGATGCCCTCAATATCTTTCCCTTTCGATAAGACATAACCCAGCGATGGACGCAGACCAAAGTCAAACTGGTATTGAGCGACCGCTTCAAAGTTCTGCGTCTTATTGGCAAAGCCGCCAGAGATTGGCGTCATTTTACGTGTTTCAGAATAGAAAGTTGCCAGATAAATATTATTGGCATCGTATTTCAGACCTGTTGCCCATGCTTCTGCACGCTTGCCTGTGCCACGGCTTTGCAGGTTCTGCTCGTTGGTGCGATCAGAGTTGGTATAGGCTCCACTGATGGCGAAATCGCTGCCACCAAAGTCATATGTCAATGACGTGCCGAAGCCATCGCCGTTTTGCTTTTTAACGTCGCGGTTTTCGTTTTTCCCTTGATATTGCAGGGTTAAGTTCAGGCCATCGATAACGCCGAAGAAGTCGGTGTTCCGATACGTCGCCAGACCGCTGGCGCGTTTGGTCATAAAGTTGTCGGTCTGCGCCGAGGAGTCGCCACCAAATTCCGGGAACATATCGGTCCAGGCTTCCACGTCATACAACGCGCCCAGGTTACGACCATAATCGAAAGAACCCAAATCTTTATATTTCAACCCGGCAAAAGCGAGACGCGTTTTTTGCTGTGCAGTATCACTCTCCGCTTTATTACCGGCAAACTCAGCTTCCCAACGACCATAACCAGTCAGTTGATCGTTAATTTGTGTTTCGCCTTTAAAACCAAAACGGATATAACTCTGGTCGCCATCTTTACTGTCATTATCACTCATATAATGCATGGCTTTAACTTTGCCATAGACATCCAGTTTATTACCGTCTTTGTTATATATTTCTGCGGCCTGTACGGATACAGATGCCACAATGCCCATCACCACTAATGCCAGAGTGCTCTTTTTCATTTTCATTCCTGATTTTAATTAACGCGCGAATATTCAGCGGGAGAGTCCCATTGAAAACAGGAAAGTTTTTAACCTGAGATTGTTAAAGATATATTACAGATTAATAATATTCTTAAAATGTGGTAATTTATTAAATCTGTAATAAAAGCGTAAACAACTGCCGCTACGCTTGCTGATCCCGCGCAACAAAACGCCATGCTTTGCTCGCAGATGGTTGGCAACCGACGACAGTCCTGCTAAAACGTTCGTTTGATATCATTTTTTCCTAAAATTGAATGGCAGAGAATCATGAGTGACAGCCAGACGCTGGTGGTAAAACTCGGCACCAGTGTGCTAACAGGCGGATCGCGCCGCCTGAACCGTGCCCATATCGTTGAACTTGTTCGCCAGTGCGCGCAGTTACATGCCGCCGGGCATCGGATTGTTATTGTGACGTCGGGTGCGATTGCCGCCGGACGTGAGCACCTGGGGTACCCGGAATTGCCAGCGACTATCGCTTCAAAACAGCTGCTGGCGGCGGTAGGGCAGAGTCGACTGATTCAACTGTGGGAACAGCTGTTTTCAATTTACGGCATTCATGTCGGGCAGATGTTGCTGACCCGTGCTGATATGGAAGATCGTGAACGCTTCCTGAACGCCCGCGATACCCTGCGTGCGTTGCTCGATAACAACATCGTTCCGGTAATCAATGAGAACGATGCTGTCGCTACGGCAGAGATTAAGGTCGGTGATAACGATAACCTTTCTGCGCTGGCGGCGATTCTGGCGGGTGCCGATAAACTGTTGCTGCTGACCGATCAAAAAGGTTTGTATACCGCTGACCCGCGCAGCAATCCGCAGGCAGAACTGATTAAAGATGTGTACGGCATTGATGACGCACTGCGCGCGATTGCCGGTGATAGCGTTTCAGGCCTCGGAACTGGCGGCATGAGCACCAAATTGCAGGCTGCGGACGTGGCTTGCCGTGCGGGTATCGACACCATTATTGCCGCGGGCAGCAAGCCGGGCGTTATTGGTGATGTGATGGAAGGCATTTCCGTCGGTACGCTGTTCCATGCCCAGGCGACTCCGCTTGAAAACCGTAAACGCTGGATTTTCGGTGCGCCGCCGGCGGGTGAAATCACGGTAGATGAAGGGGCAACTGCCGCCATTCTGGAACGCGGCAGCTCCCTGTTGCCGAAAGGCATTAAAAGCGTGACTGGCAATTTCTCGCGTGGTGAAGTCATCCGTATTTGCAACCTCGAAGGTCGCGATATCGCCCACGGCGTCAGTCGTTACAACAGCGATGCATTACGCCGTATTGCCGGACACCACTCGCAAGAAATTGATGCAATACTGGGATATGAATACGGCCCGGTTGCCGTTCACCGTGATGACATGATTACCCGTTAAGGAGCTGGCCGATGCTGGAACAAATGGGCATTGCCGCGAAGCAAGCCTCGTATAAATTAGCGCAACTCTCCAGCCGCGAAAAAAATCGTGTGCTGGAAAAAATCGCCGATGAACTGGAAGCACAAAGCGAAAGCATCCTCAACGCTAACGCACAGGATGTTGCAGACGCGCGTGCCAATGGCCTTAGCGAAGCGATGCTTGACCGTCTGGCACTGACGCCCGCACGGCTGAAAGGCATTGCCGACGATGTGCGCCAGGTGTGCAATCTCGCCGATCCGGTGGGGCAGGTAATCGATGGCGGCGTACTGGACAGCGGCCTGCGTCTTGAGCGTCGTCGCGTACCGCTGGGGGTGATTGGTGTGATTTATGAAGCGCGCCCGAACGTGACGGTTGATGTTGCTTCCCTGTGCCTGAAAACCGGTAACGCGGTGATCCTGCGCGGCGGCAAAGAAACCTGTCGCACTAACGCTGCAACGGTAGCGGTGATTCAGGACGCCCTGAAATCCTGCGGCTTACCGGCGGGTGCCGTGCAGGCAATTGATAATCCTGACCGTGCGCTGGTCAGTGAAATGCTGCGTATGGATAAATACATCGACATGCTGATCCCGCGCGGTGGGGCTGGTTTGCATAAACTGTGCCGCGAGCAGTCGACAATCCCGGTGATCACAGGCGGTATAGGCGTATGCCATATTTACGTTGATGAAAGCGCAGAGATCGCTGAAGCCCTGAAAGTAATTGTCAACGCGAAAACTCAGCGTCCGAGCACGTGTAATACGGTAGAAACGTTGCTGGTGAATAAAAACATCGCTGATAGCTTCCTGCCCACATTAAGCAAACAAATGGCGGAAAGCGGCGTGACGTTACACGCTGATGCAGCCGCGCTGGCGCAGTTGCAGGCAGGCCCCGCGAAGGTGGTGGCTGTTAAAGCCGAAGAGTATGACGATGAGTTTCTGTCATTAGATTTGAACGTCAAAATCGTTAGCGATCTGGATGACGCCATTGCCCATATTCGTGAACACGGCACGCAACACTCCGATGCGATCCTGACCCGCGATATGCGCAACGCCCAGCGTTTTGTTAACGAAGTGGATTCCTCCGCTGTTTACGTTAACGCCTCTACGCGTTTTACCGACGGCGGCCAGTTTGGACTGGGGGCGGAAGTGGCGGTAAGCACACAAAAACTCCACGCGCGCGGCCCAATGGGGCTGGAAGCACTGACCACTTACAAGTGGATCGGCATTGGTGATTACACCATTCGTGCGTAAATAAAACCGGGTGATGCAAAAGTAGCCATTTGATTCACAAGGCCATTGACGCATCGCCCGGTTAGTTTTAACCTTGTCCACCGTGATTCACGTTCGTGAACATGTCCTTTCAGGGCCGATATAGCTCAGTTGGTAGAGCAGCGCATTCGTAATGCGAAGGTCGTAGGTTCGACTCCTATTATCGGCACCATTTAAATCAATAAGTTACACATCATTAGTACCTTCCTTATTTTTTGACTGGGACAAATTTGGGACCGATGGGTTCAGAATCGAGTCTATTTGCCGTGCGTGTTCGGTAAGGTGATTAGGCGCGAGGTGAGCATATCGACGAACCATTTCGATAGACTCCCAGCCACCCATTTCCTGTAACACTGACAACGGGACTCCGGCTTGAACCAGCCAACTTGCCCAGGTGTGTCTCAAGTCGTGAAATCTGAAATCATCAATACCAGCTCGTCTCAGCGCCGCTTTCCAGGCTGTGTTTGCGTCATACCGCATCTTCCTTACTGTTGGCGCTTTCGTTCCGTCTGGTTTGGTACAGCTTTCCTTGTACACAAATACCCAACGGTGATGATTCCCGATTTGTTTTTTCAAAACGCGACATGCAGTATCATTCAGCGCAACGCCGATTGCGCGGTTTGATTTACTCTCTTCCGGGTTTATCCATGCCACCCGGCGCTGCATATCTATTTGTTGCCATTCAAGGTTGATGATGTTCGAGCGTCTTAAGCCTGTTGCCAGTGCAAATTCAACAACAGACTTTAATGGCTCCGGACATTCATCAATCAGCCTTTGTGCTTCATGGGGCTCCAGCCAGCGGATCCGTTTATTCTTTGGTTGAGGCACTTTAATAATTGGTGCCTTATCCAGCATTTTCCATTCACGCTCTGCGGCTCTTAGTAGGGCCTTTATAAATGAAAGATGCGTAGCCTTCGTTGCAACGGACGCTGGTTTTGGCGTGTATTCTGGAACAGGTTTCCCTTTTTTTCTGCATGCTTCTGCCCTGAGTTTCCAGTTTTCCTCATGACGCCGGTTCGTCATTTTCTGTATTGCTGAATAAATTTTTGATTCAGTAATGTCTCTTAGTTGCATTCCTGCGAAATGTTGAAGCCAGAATCCGATCCGGCTTTTGTCATCGTCCAGTGATTTTTTATGTGCTTTCTCTTCGAGCCACCTGATACACGCCTCCTCGAACGTCATATCAGGTATTTCACCAAGTTTGCTGACCCGCCATGCTTCAGCCTTTAGCTTGTCATGGAGCTCTGTTGCCTGCCTTTTGTCCTTTGTTCCAAGAGACTGTTTAAATCTTTTACCGTTCGGCAATGTGAAACTGGCGTACCATATTTCACTTCTGCGGAAGAGTGACATTTTCTTTCCTCTGTTATGCCATCACCCGCGCTCACCTGGACAGTATGCAGCGGAGACTGAAGCGCCGCAATGCAGGCTTGTCGTGTTGTGAGGTAAGGAGATTTATTCTTAGTGGGATCTTTGCGTGTTGCCTGCAGACGCCCTGTGCGTATCCAGTTAATGGCAGTCGGTCTGGATATCTTGAGAAAATGACAGGCCTCATCTAGCGTGAGGCTGTATGGTTCCATTATTTCACCTCTTGCTGTGATATTGTTGAAAAATGAATGCCAGCTCGTTGTTGCCAGACGATCCAACCGAGAGTCATATCCCATGCCATGTATTCGTTATCGCCGTTTTTTGCTCTCCGACTATCTACTAAGTCACCGAAACGTTTTTCCATAAATAATTCATAGGATTCGCGTTCATCTGGCTCTACTTCCAGAGATAGGAGTGCGATTTCATAAGCACGGCGCTCAATATTGTCTCGCACGTCAAGGCTGCTGATACGCTCTTTAATTTCTTTAATCAGTTCTTTGTCTGTAAAATTGGTCATTACGCTCCAGCCTCCGGTGCTTTTGGCATTACTGCCCAGTGAGTGATATTGACCTTTTCAAGGTCCCCGACCTGAAATGTCCACTGCCATTCTCCGGTTTCTTTTTGTCCCCAGGTGTACCAGAGAGAACGCCAGCCAATTAGCCAGCCTTCTCCGTTAGCATCGAATAACAAAACACTTTCATTTGCTGGTGGCAGTTCAGTTGACACTGGTATTACGTTGTTTTCCAGTGCCGCACATTTAGCTTCAAGCGCATCGAATTTACGCACCAGGTATTCAGCATCTGTTTCATTCACTTTCAGATCTCGCGGTACACATCTCCCAAGAAGAAACCCTTCCATTTCGAAAACATTCATGCGCATTTGCGTAACTCCGATAACTCGTTAAAACGTTCCATAAACATCCCGTAGGCATGGCCCGGTGCCAGTGGAATCACTTTGAACATCTCTGTTGCCGGGATGCCTTCCAGTACAGGCCAGAAAGAGCCATCATCAAGCCCGAGATCGCGGCGTTCGGTTGCCAGCATGATGAGATCGGCATATTTCACAGGCGTGCTCATAACCGGGGGTAATCCGTATTTCTCACGGATTACGGCGTCTATTTTTTCTTCCATCCGTTTATAGTCAGGAAGAAGGCGTTTCAGTGGAGCGGGGATGTCCTGGCAATACGCTTCTGTTGCATCATGCATTAACGCTTCAAAAGCAAATTCCTGCGGTACCAGCTGGCTGCAAAGCACCGCATGTTGGGCGACGCTGTAGAAGTGTGAAAGATGTCCTGCAAAGCGACAGATATTTGAAAGGGAAACCGCGATATCGTTAATAACGATGTCGTCTTTATTTATCTTGTCATAATAAAAATGCTTCCCGGAAAAAGTTTTAATAAATGACATTTTGTTCTCCACGTATATGCGCTGCACCGCGCTGAATTCTGGTAAAAGGAAGCCCTCACCATCCGGCGATTATTGAGTCAATTACGTTTCCATAAATGCCCCCGCAGGGGCATTTGCAGTAATGAAATCAGGCGGTGAAAGTACCAATAAAGGTTTCTACTTTGCTGTCCTTGAATTTCTCAACAAGCAGATCACGAAATTCGTTAGCCATTTCTTCCTGCACCGCTTCCAGCTGAATAATGCGCAGAACCAGTACAGGACGATCGCCAGTGATAATGCTGAGGCGTAATTTAAACGGACGTTCTTTCAGGCCTTCAAACGGAACGCATTTAAATTCAAATGCCACTGGCATAATGTCTTTGGTCTTCGCTTCGACAGACTCCATCAGGGAGCGTTTGCCGCTGAAGTCATTATCTTCAAAATCAGCGGTCTGGTTTGCTTCAATCGTGATTTTACGGACTGCCGCAGCCGCTTTTGTTGCTTGAATGGCGTCACCATTAGCATCAAAGCCCACAAGGTAGTCGGCCCAGTCTTCGATCCATTCTGCCAGTGACTTCTGGGAGTTACGCTCGCCGTTAACAGACAACAGAGCAGAGAACGGTGCTGTCTTTTTCAGTTTGAGAGTGGCAGTGTTATCTGCGTGACCTGGCTCACCAATAGTACCCAGGTTAAGCACACTGACGGCACGCATATTATCGGCATCGATAAAGCAGCGGGTGCCTTCATCTGCAAGATCTTTAGAATAACGGGTAAAATCATCGATGCTGGCAGTGGAAAGTGCACCACGGAAACGGAAGCGATTTAAATTAAATTTTTCCAGATCATGAATGCGGAAATTCTCAGGCAATGCCACAGCATCGGCACCAATCTTACTGATAATTTCATTAACACCCTGAGCAGAAATAAGGGCATGGATTTGATTAATTGCGGTTGCGTCTAAGTTCTGAGACATAATAAGTCCTCACTATATAAAGATATTCAGTGATGAGATAAATAATCAGTTTATTACGAACGATATTAACGACCTGCTGCGCGGAGTTTTCCGTCAGGTTCACCGGCAAGAGTCAGTAATTGTCCCTGGTCTTCCTGCAGAATAGTCAGGCGACCACCGCGATTGACATACATCGGCGTTTCGGTGGTGTCTTCTTCGGAAATTTTCCCGCGGTTAGTCGGGCGAATATATGAGAGTTTGTGTTTGATTTTCACACGGTTCTCATCAAATGGTTCGATTTCCAGGTTGAGTGAGACCTTACCTTTGGTTTTCGTGTTCATCACACCGGAAGCGACTTCACTGAGAACTGCGCCGATTTTGGTTTCAAATACGCCGCCGTCCAGCTCCCCGATAAATGCCTGCACATCAGTACTGCGTTCGCTAGCCATTTTGCTGCTCCTCATCATATCGACCCTGCAAGGCCGATTAGTTTCTCCACAAAACAGAGAAGAACACCTGTGGTGGCCGCCGCCCGGATGGATTGGGTTATGAGCCCGTCGTCCGGTGATGCTCTTCTCTGTTTTGTAAAAAGGACGGTACCAGCCGGAAGCAAGGGTACAAGCTGGTACCGCCAAGACTACACACAGCATAAAGTTGTGGTGCCGGGTTCCTCCCGGTGCCTGGCGAAGGTTGCACACCAGACGGGTGGGTATCCACAGAAGGTCGACTGTCAGCCTCAACCTTAACCCGCGTGCGCTGAGCCGCATTCACCACAACGCTAAGGATTCTCTCTGGTTGAAAATACTTAGCTGTTATGTGCCTGCTTTTAGCCACATCAGGCGAGGTGGACCTGGTTATTCCCCAACAACAAGGATTTGGTTAATCTGGATATCCCCAACAACTAGCTGAGTATTCAACGTGATAGCTGAACTGTCTGCGGCTATGGCCGCTATAAAGGAGACTGCCGGTCTTGCTAAGGTTATTAATGACGCAAAAACGGATGCAGAAGTTAAAGCTGCAACCATTGAACTCCAGAACAAACTAATCACGCTTCAGGCAGAATGCTTCTCTCTTGGCGATGCGATCCGCCTTCGTGATGAAGAGGTGATGCATCTCAAAGCAAAAATTGCAGAGTTTGAAGATTTTTGTGCCAAGGTAGAAGGATATGTCCTTGATCAGCTTGACTCTGGTGCTTTTGTTTACTCTAAAAATGAAATTGTGAGTGGAAAAGAAATAACTGTGCATCTGTGCCCACTTTGTTATTCCAAAAATATAAAATCGATACTTCATCCGCTTCCAGTAGGTAAAACTTCTCATTTTCTTACAAGCCGTTGCCTTCACTGTGAAAATAAATTTCTTATGGAAAAAAATCCGATGTACGAACGACCAAGATCATTACGTGAGTTGGGGCGAGATCTGAATTCGCCTTGGATTCCTTAAATCTTGCATTGGTTGGATGATACCCAGATTGTTAAAGAGCTAAGCGTCCTGTAGGGCGCTTTTTTGTTGCTAACGAATCATCCTGGACTTCATATGCCCCAGGCGGCTACTTCGTGGGCGTCCTGCCTGTTCGTTATCTTTGATATGAAATCTAACTTAACTTAGTTTTTAAGGCAAGAGGAAACACCAAACTTTTCTTAGTTTGGTGCCTTGGTTAGAGAAGGGAGGTACTAGAGTTCGTATTGAACTCCTTTGACTACACCAATGATCAGGCAATTACCATTGATCGGGATGTTGGGATACCGTGGATTTAATGGCACTAAAAACTTTTGAGGACCATCGATGACTAATTTTTTTACTGTAGCTTCGTTCGTTCCATCAAGTCGAGCAATGACTATTTTTCCATGACGAGGTTCTGCATCAGGATCTACAATCACTGTTGCACCTTCTGGTATTGTTGGGAGGCCATTAGGGTTAGTCATGGAGTCGCCTTTAACTTCTAATGCAAATGAGTTATCACCAATCTTTAATGATGTATCTACCCACTTGTCCACTTCACTAAACACTTCTGCTGCCCTGCACTCAGTAAACTGCCCAGCCTGAACCCACGAAATTACAGGAACTCTGCGCATGTTTGTGACGAGTTTGCCTTCAAACTCAGCACCATAAAGAATGTAATCTATTGACGTATTAAAGAACTTCGCTAATTTCGAAAGTGCTTCCCCGCCAGGGACATTGATGTCTTTTTCCCAGTACCCCACAGCAACGTCACTTACCCCACAAAATTTACCCAATTCTTTCTGGGACGTTCTGGTAACCCTTCTCAGAGCTTTTATACGCTGACCAACCGTTTCCATAGGAGCACCATTTCTTGAATTACTAAGTAATCTTAGTTTTTATTGACCTAAGATAGATTGACAATTAACATCTAATAAAACTTAGTTTTGGAGGGCGTATGACAACTGACGATATCGAAAGCTACTTCGGCAGTATTGAGAAAGTAGCTGCTTTTTTCGGCATAACAACTGAGGCCGTTTATCAGTGGCGAAACCGTCCGGGCCAGTTAATTCCAAAAGGACGTGCAGCAGAAGCTGCATATAGAACTTGCGGACGGTTGCCATTTAAACCTGAGCTTTATGAAAAATCTAATGGATAAATCGATTAACAGAAACCACAGAACGATGAGGCTAACCGTGGGTAATCATCACTGGAAAGTAGAAAAACAGCCCGAGTGGTACGTGAAAGCTGTCAGAAAAACTATCGCAGCGTTGCCGGGTGGTTACGCTGAAGCAGCTAACTGGCTGGATGTAACAGAGAACGCATTATTTAACCGCCTTCGTGCCGATGGCGATCAGATTTTCCCGCTGGGATGGGCAATGGTTTTACAACGTGCTGGTAGCACTCACTTCATTGCTGACGCTGTGGCGCAGTCTGCAAATGGCGTCTTTGTGTCTCTTCCTGACGTCGAGGATGTGGACAATGCCGATATTAACCAGCGTCTGCTGGAAGTCATTGAACAGATCGGCAGTTATTCAAAACAGATTCGTTCGGCAATCGAAGACGGTGTAGTGGAACCGCATGAGAAGACAGCAATTAACGACGAGCTGTACCTCTCAATTTCAAAGCTGCAGGAGCATGCAGCACTGGTCTACAAAATTTTTTGCATTTCAGAAAGTAATGACGCCCGCGAGTGTGCAGCTCCGGGCGTCGTGGCGTCGATTGCTTCTGGTTGTGGAGAAACTAACGCATGAACAGTTTAACAACACACTACCGTCGCTCGCAACTGATTGCGCTTCCTGTACCGGGTGGGAAAGCGAAGGTGGAGTATTGCTATGCAGTGAATGTACCAGGTGACAGGGAAATTGTAACCCACAGCTTTGCAGAGTGGGCTGTGGGGGATTTCAACCGGCAGAAGGAGACAGTCCTTTGCGACAAGTTAACCGCTGGTTCAAAGATCACTACGGAGTGCCCGTCAGAGTCATTCGTTGGGAACCGGAAACACAACGGGTTATCTACCTCCGCGAAGGCTATGAGCATGAATGCTTCAGTCCGCTCGAACAGTTTCGTCGTAAATTCAGGGAAATAGAGGTCGGTCATGAGCACTAAATTAACCGGCTATGTATGGGATGGTTGCGCTGCGTCAGGCATGAAGTTATCCAGCGTGGCAATTATGGCCCGCCTGGCTGATTTCAGTAATGACGAAGGTGTGTGCTGGCCATCAATTGAAACCATTGCCCGTCAGATTGGCGCGGGGATGAGTACCGTCAGAACGGCTATCGCACGGCTGGAAGCAGAAGGCTGGTTAACGCGTAAGGCGCGTCGCCAGGGTAACCGCAATGCGTCGAATGTTTATCAGCTTAACGTTGCGAAGCTTCAGGCAGCGGCATTTTCTCAACTGTCAGATTCTGACCCGTCAAAATCTGACGCATCAAAATCTGACCCGTCAAAATTTGATGCGTCGAAATCTGGCAAAAAAGCGGGTTTTCACCCGTCAGAATCTGGCGGGGATCCGTCAGTAAAATCAAAACATGATCCGTCAGATAAAAAACCTTCTCGTCCGGACGCTTCGCAACCGGACACGCAGACGGATGAACAGGATTTTTTAACTCGCCATCCTGATGCGGTTGTATTCAGCCCTAAAAAGCGCCAGTGGGGGACGCAGGATGATTTGACCTGCGCACAGTGGCTCTGGAAAAAAATCATCGCCCTGTACGAGCAGGCCGCCGAATGTGACGGCGAGGTGGTTCGTCCCAAAGAACCGAACTGGACAGCCTGGGCAAACGAAATTCGCCTGATGTGTGTGCAGGATGGTCGTACTCACAAACAAATCTGCGAGATGTACAGCCGCGTCAGCCGCGATCCGTTCTGGTGCCGTAACGTGCTCAGCCCGTCGAAGTTGCGGGAAAAATGGGATGAGCTTTCCCTGCGCTTATCGCCGTCCGTCAGCACGTACACCGAAAAACGCGAAGACCCGTACTTCAAATCCAGTTACGACAACGTGGACTACAGCCAGATCCCGGCAGGATTCAGGGGGTGATCATGAGTCTTTTGAATGAAGTTCAGAAATACATTGAAGCCCATCCGGGGTGTACTTCCGGAGACATTGCGGATGCTTTTGCAGGTTACTCACGGCAGCGCGTTCTGCAGTCAGCAAGCAAGTTACGTCAGAGTGGGCGTGTGGCTCACCGTTGTGAAGGGGATACACGCAGACATTTCCCGCGCCTGACTGAGAGAGCGCAGGATCCGGAACCACAACCAGTTCGTGAAACCAGACCTGTGCGCAATTTCTATGTCGGCACTAACGACCCGCGGGTGATTTTGTGCCTGAGCCGCCAGGCGGAAGAACTGGAGTCCAGGGGCTTATACCGTCGTGCTGCAACGGTGTGGATGGAGGCATTCCGTGAAAGCCACTCCCAGCCAGAGCGAAACAATTTTCTTGCGCGTCGTGAACGGTGTTTACGGAAAAGCAGCAAGCGGGCTGCATCAGGTGAAGAGTGGTATCTGTCAGGGAATTACGTGGGGGCTTAATGAGTAATAAATATTGCCAGGCGCTGGTGGAACTGCGGAACAAACCAGCCCATGAACTGAAGGAAGTGGGCGATCAGTGGCGCACGCCGGACAACATTTTCTGGGGAATTAACACCCTGTTTGGCCCGTTTGTTCTGGATCTGTTCACCGACGGTGATAACGCCAAATGTGCCGCGTATTACACGGCGGAAGACAACGCGCTGGCGCATGACTGGTCAGAACGTCTTGCGGAGCTTAAAGGTGCTGCCTTTGGTAATCCCCCATACAGCCGCGCCAGTCAGCATGAGGGGCAATACATCACCGGCATGCGTTACATCATGAAACATGCCAGTGCTATGCGTGATAAAGGCGGGCGCTATGTTTTCCTGATCAAAGCTGCCACCAGCGAAGTGTGGTGGCCGGAAGATGCAGACCATATTGCTTTTATTCGCGGGCGTATTGGTTTTGAACTGCCTGCCTGGTTTATCCCGAAAGACGAGAAGCAGGTGCCGACAGGTGCTTTCTTCGCTGGTGCTATTGCTGTTTTCGATAAGACCTGGAAGGGACCGGCAATCAGCTACATCGGGCGCGATGAACTTGAGGCATGTGGTGAGGCGTTTCTGGCGCAGGTTCGCCAGCAGGCAGAACGGCTGGTCAGGGAGATAGTGGCATGAAGCTGATCCTGCCTTTTCCGCCCAGCGTGAACACGTACTGGCGACACCCCAACAAAGGGGCGTTTGCAGGTAAGAGCCTGATAAGCGCGGCGGGGCGAAAATTTCAGAGCGCGGCGTGCGCAGCAATAGTTGAACAGTTACGTCGTCTGCCGAAACCAACGTCGGCACCTGCTTCAGTGGAGATCGTGTTGTTTCCTCCGGATAACAGGATCCGCGATCTGGACAACTATAACAAGGCGCTGTTTGACGTTCTGACCCACGCGGGTGTGTGGGAAGACGACAGTCAGGTGAAAAGAATGCTGGTGGAGTGGGGACCGGTTATCCCGGAAGGGAAGGTCGAGATCACTATCAGTAAGTACGAGAAAACGGCGGGTGCAGCCGCCTGATCAAGAGGAGAAACGAAGTATGAATAATCTGATGGTCATTGATGGTATTGAAGTTCGTCGTGATGCTTATGGGCGTTACAGCCTGAACGATCTGCATCGGGCTGCCGGGGGAGAACAAAAAAACCGCCCGAAATACTGGCTCTCCAATAAGCAAACCTGTGAACTGATTGAACAACTTTTCACCGAGGGTGGAATTCCGCCTCTGGAAAAGAATCAACCAGTTAGCGTTATTAATGGCGGAAATAACCAGGGGACGTATGTCTGCAAAGAACTTGTGTATGCCTATGCAATGTGGATCAGCCCGGCATTCCATCTGAAGGTGATCCGTACTTTCGATATGGTAACCAGCGCACCCGAAAAATTATCCGGGCAGGCTGCTGACAAGATGCAGGCTGGCGTGATCCTGCTGGACTTTATGCGCCGGGAATTAAACCTGTCTAACTCATCAGTGCTTGGTGCCTGTCAGAAACTCCAGGAGGCTGTTGGCTTACCGAATCTGGCACCGCGCTATGCCATTGATGCTCCTGCTGACGCGCCTGATGGCTCAAGTCGCCCCACGCTGTCGCTGAGTGCACTGCTGAAACAGTATGGTATCCGCCTTACGGCTAATCAGGTATATCACCAGATGGTGAAGCTGGGGATCGTCGAGCAGCGCGAACGATACAGCCGTACCTCGATTAACAACATCAAAAAATTCTGGTCGCTGACAGTGAAAGGCTGCATGTTCGGCAAGAACATCACCAGTCCTGCAAATCCGCGCGAGACGCAGCCGCACTTCTTCGAATCCCGATTCCCTGAGCTGTTAAAGCTGCTCAATACCGTTCATTGAGGTGACCGTGAGAGCACTACTGACCCCTGAAATTGCCCCGCGTATGGGGATCGTATTGTTCAGACCCGGTTCAGAGCTGATGCCCCTGTTTATGCAGGGGCGTGTCCTGCTGGAGCCTGAGCCGGAACGTTATTCATCTTTCGCCAGTGGTGCCGTTCCGGTGGCATCACAACCGCTGGCGGATGATCCTGCCGTTCGGGCCGTGTTCCGCAATGAGGCAGTGATCCGTCGTGCTGGTGGCGTGGAATGTCTTGAAAGCTGGTTACTTCGTGAAAAAGGCTGCCAGTGGCCTCATTCCGACTGGCACAGCGAGAACATGACAACAATGCGACACGCTCCGGGCGCAATCCGTCTGTGCTGGCACTGCGATAACCAGTTGCGCGATCAGTTCACGGAACGGCTGGAATCAATGGCAACGGATAACTGTGCCCGCTGGGTGTTATCTGTTGTGCGCCGTGATCTCGGTTTTGATGATAGTCACGTTGTGACAATGCCGGAACTGTGCTGGTGGCTGGTTCGTAATGACCTGGCTGATGCCTTACCGGAAAGTGCAGCCCGTAAGGCACTGAGATTACCGAAGCCTGTTGTGCCGTCTGTTACCCGGGAAAGTGACCTTGTGCCTTCGGTTCCTGCCACCAGCATCATCCAGGATAAAGCGAAAAAGGTGCTGGCGCTGAAAGTGGATCCGGAGTCGCCGGAGTCTTTTATGTTACGCCCAAAACGTCGCCGCTGGGTTAATGAAAAGTACACGCGCTGGGTTAAGACGCAGCCGTGCGCATGTTGTGGAAAGCCTGCTGATGATCCCCACCACCTGATAGGCCATGGTCAGGGTGGAATGGGGACAAAAGCGCATGATCTCTTTGTGTTGCCTTTGTGCAGAAAGCATCACGACGAGCTGCATGCGGATACCGTGGCATTTGAAGAGAAGTATGGCTCCCAGCTGGAGCTGATATTTCGTTTTATCGATCGTGCGCTGGCAATAGGCGTACTGGCGTAAGTGGAGAACGAGCATGAACCTTGAAGCCTTACCGAAATATTACTCCCCAAAATCTCCAAAATTGAGCGATGACGCACCGGCGACAGGCTCGGGTGGTTTAACAATTACGGATGTAATGGCTGCGCAGGGGATGGTGCAGTCGAAAGCACCGCTTGGGTTTGCCTTATTCCTGGCAAAAGTTGGAGTTCAGGAGCCTCAGTTTGCGATTGAAGGCCTGCTCAATTACGCGATGGCACTGGATAACCCGACATTGAACAAATTGAGTGAAGAAACCCGGTTACAGATCATCCCTTACCTTGTGAATTTTGCCTTTGCTGATTATTCCAGGTCTGCGGCAAGTAAGGCTCACTGTGAGCATTGTGCTGGTACTGGATTTCATAATGTATTGCGCGAAGTGGTGAAACATTCCAGAAGCGGGGAATCCGTTATCAAAGAAGAGTGGGTGAAGGAACTGTGTCAGCATTGTCATGGCAAGGGAGAAGTCAGCACTGCGTGCAGAGGGTGTAAGGGTAAAGGTATTGTCCTGGATGAAAAAAGAACCCGGCTTCATGGCACGCCTGTTTATAAGACTTGTGGGCGTTGCAATGGAAACCGGTTTAGCCGTTTACCGACTACACTGGCACGACGTCATGTCCAGAAGCTGGTTCCAGACCTGACTGATTATCAGTGGTACAAAGGATATGCAGACGTAATTGATAAACTAGTAACAAAGTGCTGGCAGGAAGAAGCATATGCTGAAACACAATTGAGAAAGGTGACGAGATAAGTGATTTTCGCCGAAGATAGCGACATGAAGCTTGCATTTTTCAAAAAATATGGATAAGATTTTCTCAACGATGGGCTTTGTATGTCTGCCGTTGAGAATCTTCAAGAACCCGCCATCAAGTAGGTATTTTGTTATCCAAATATCAGTTCTGAATAGTCTTAGTAGCTTCTTGATAAACATAAAAAAGTACTTGCTTTGAATGGCCGCCTTTTAGACAGGGCAGAGAGTACGATTGGTTGAAAAAAGCATAGTTCTTGGCGGTAGGTTTTATTTTAGTCTCTCATCTATGTATCTAGGGAAGTATGTGATTACCTTCAGGAATTATATCCTGTGTTTCATATGATTACATGGGAGCAAGGGACGCCAACTTTATAACAATTCTTATGCCCCGCCACTATATATAGATAAAAAAATCCGCATCATCCCGTATATTGTTTTTGATTTCTTTTTGCTATATATGTTGTGTTTTTTATGCCTTTATTGCATATGTGATTAATGTGCTTGTTGTTATATTCAATACGATGCCAAGGGATTTGGGACGTGTATATCCAATAAATTGGCAGATTTTTGTTAATTACTTGGGTAGCGTATTGTATGACTAAAAATGCACAGCAGGTTCTTGAAGACTCTGCCCAACAGATTTTTCCCGATTATTTTCCTGCAGATGTTCCTCCAAAAGAGTCCTTGGATGCTGAAGGGGTTTTTTATCGCTTAGCCAGAAATAATCCACCTGGGAAAGCTTGTTTTTTAAACATGAAAGAAGAAAACCCAAAAAGAATGAAAAAGTTCCAAGGGTTACAATTGAAATGCTGCTATGGTGTTTCTATGTTCATGGACGAAACATCACTGGTAAATGTATTTAATAAATTTCCTGAAGGAATAGGTGAAAGGTTTATTGCTAAAGGCGAGTTGAATCCACAGGATGGAAGAATGCTAAAAACAGGAGCTCCTGATTCGACTCATTTTACCATTTGGCTTTGTAAAGATGCTCGAGTTCATGAAAAATTCACCTGTATAAGAGAGGTGGTTAGATGAGCAATATTTTTTTGGAAGATAGTGTGTTCGGCACATTATATATGCAAAAAATTTATGAGTTCTTCGAAGAGCCAAAACTTTTCTCTGTGTCTAATGAAATAAATAGCATGTTTGTTGTCTATTGGATTGGCGACGAAGAAGATTATGATAAATGGATTATCATACCGATTTCAAAAGATAGGTTGGAGCACTTCGAGCGTAAAAGAATTGATATTAGAAGTGTTTTAGTGTATCAAGAACAAAAGCTTTGCTATCAGTTTAATATTTACTATGAAGATAATCATGTTGATGAAATAAAAATAAATGTTTCTGAGTTAAATGAGAAGATAAAAATTCCAGAACCTAACTTATATATTAGTAGTGTTCTTCCTGTATTACCTAATGGTAAAATTGGAAAGGAGGTGGAATTCTCTACGCATGAGATTCATGTGGAGAAAACAGCAACTTCTGTGGAACCCTTGGTTTTAAAAGGCGTCTCGAAGCTTTTTGAGTGTTTTAATGATTTCTATTCATCAATATTAGCTGCATTTGATGAAAAAGATGTAATGAGTCCAGTATCTGGACGTCCTGGTTCATTTGTTCTTTCATTCAAGGCAGATAAAATGCAGCAAATTGAACCATTGCTGAAAAAACTAAATGAGCTGATTCTATCAAGAAAAGATATTATTGGTTTTGTTAAACAGAATAATATCGATGTTCAGATGTTATCTGCTTTATTTGAAAGTGTGATAGAGACAAGTTCATGTTTTGAACTAAAAAGTAATGTGACTGATGATATTATTCTTAGAGTCAGAAAAACTGATGCTGAGTTCTATTCTGGCACATTGATTAAAATGGCTACTCAAGTTGTTAGTAGTTATCAGGTACCGCAGGCTAACCTAATTGAACAAGTGTTTAAGATAGTTGAATTAAAATGGCAAGAGAAGCATCTGAACCTGATTAGTACTGGTCTGGATAATCGACATATATTGTATTATATTCATGCGGCCAAAATACTTGGGTTACTAAATAGTAATGGTTCTGTTTCAGCTCTTGGTCAGCAATTGGTTGAATCTGACTATGATAAGAGACTAAGAATCGCTGCACGCGGTTTTGAAACAAGTCATTGCGGGTGGGCGTGGATTACCTGGAGTCAAGCTAAAAATCTTTCTGAGCTCGATCCACTTACAGCTGAACGATTTTTGCAAGATAGATGTATATCTCTCAGCTCCAAAACAATAAAGAGAAGGGCTTCTACTTTAAGGCAGTGGTGTGAAAAATTGCAACCTGCTTATCAGGAGCTCTGAAGGATATGATGATTATCTTCTTTTTGGAAGAAGATAATGTAAATTTGATTTTATTATAACACTCTACCTAAATAAAAGGCTCGCACAGGCGAGCCTTTTCCATGTCTCAATCTGATTCAACTATTTTATTTAACTTTTTATATGTCGCCTGCATAACTTACGAGGTGAGAGACGATATTCATGCCCCATAATCCAAACACATGGCCGGATTGGCTGGAGGTTTTCCAGAGCTGGTGGCGTGGAGATACGCCTCTTGGCGCAGTGATTATGTCGATCGTTATGGCTGGTTTGCGTATTGCTTATTTTGGTGGTGGTGGTGGCTGGAAACGAAAAACGCTCGAGATTTTGCTCTGTGGTGCTCTGACGCTGACTTTTGCATCCGCTCTTGAGTATGTCGGATGGCCTAAATCGCTTTCTGTTGCCATTGGTGGCGGCGTTGGGCTGATCGGTGTCGATGCTATTCGTGGGGCTGCAATGCGAGTAATCGGTAACAAATTTGGTAGCTCGAAGGAGTAATTTATGCAGGAACTAAATCCCCAGCGTAAAGCTTTCCTAGATATGGTGGCCTGGTCAGAAGGAACGGATAACGGGCGACAACCGACACGTAACCACGGTTATGACGTTATTGTGGGGGGCGAACTGTTCACTGATTACTCCGATCATCCTCGCAAACTTGTCATGCTGAACCCAAAACTCAAATCAACTGCCGCCGGACGTTACCAGCTTCTTTCCCGTTGGTGGGATGCTTACCGTAAACAGCTTGGTTTGAAAGACTTCTCCCCCAAAAACCAGGACGCAGTGGCATTGCAGCAGATTAAAGAGCGTGGCGCTTTACCGATGATTGATCGCGGCGATATCCGTCAGGCAATCGACCGTTGCAGCAATATCTGGGCTTCATTGCCGGGTGCTGGTTACGGTCAGTATGAACATAGAATCGGTGACCTGATTGCCCGATTTAAAGAGGCTGGTGGGGTGGTAAATGAAGTTGAGTTATAAGTTGGCTATCTCTGCTTTCTTCTTTACTGTCATTGGCTCTTTCATCTGGTCAGCGAATCACTACTACAGCAAATATCAGCATGAAAAGAAACGTGCTGATGAGGCTGTACAAAATGCTGAATCGGCAACTGCCATTACCAATAACGTCCTGCAATCAATACAAATCGTAAATACAGTTCTGGAGGCTAACCAGCATGCAAAACAGCAGATCGCACTGGAGTCACAGAGAACCCAGGAAGATATCAAAGTGGCTGTTGAGAATGATGATTGCGCTTCCCGTCTTGTTCCTGCTCGTGCAACTGAGCGGCTGCGCCGGTACGCGGACAATTTACGTGCCAGTTCCGGCGGTACCACTACCGGCGAACCTGACCGCTGAAACCCCACAGCCAGCTATTCCTGATCCGCTGACTTACAGAGATAGTCTGGATTTAAACGTGAGCCTGCTGTCAGTGCTGGCTGCCTGTAATAGGGATAAGGCTGATATTCGTAAAATTGAAGCAGAGAAGAGTGAGCCATGAAGCAGTAAAGTGGAAAGACCGCAGCAAGAAGTGCCTGTTCAGCATTAATGAAGATGCCCCAAATACCTAAAATAGCGAGTAGCCAGATGCACGTCAACTACGAGTGTGTTGCCAGCATAACGTTGTATAAACTAAGTGATAGCAGAGTTCAATATACGTATACTGAGAGAACTATTTCTATTTGAGAACTGAAAATGACGGACTATACTTTTTTTTACTGGATAGAGATGCTTCTTAAAGAAGGCAATGTTTTATTTATTGTTCTTGCTTGTTTGATTGTCTTTTTTACTTTAAAAAAAGAAATAATAATGGTTTTATGTCGTCTTAATACAGTTAAGCTAGGTGACTATGAGATTAAATTTAAAAAAGAAATGTTTGAAATAGAATCTAAAAGTATAGAAGTTATTAAAAATTTACCGGGAACAAATCCTGTCCTGCCGACACAACTCATTGAGAATTTCAATATTTTTGAGAGTCTTGCTAGTACTCAGCCTAATGTTGCTGTACTTTCAGCTTGGCGCGAATTGGAGTTAACCGCTATAACGCTTGCATCTAAAAAGGGGATTGAGATCAACGGGACATCTTTAGGGCGGGCTTCAGGTATCGCTGCCTTGAAAAATGTCCAATCTGCAAACAAAATTTCTAGTGACATTGTTAAGCTCTATGAAAAAACAGGAGAGTCTATTAAGCCTATATCCCAAGGAAAGCTCTTATGTACTCAGGAAGATGCTTTGGCATTCTGTAAGAATGCAAAAAGACTTAGCAATTATTTAACATCCATATTTTAGTATGTATCCATAGAGCATCCATTATTATTGGAGTAGTCGTTACAGCAGGCATTCACTGAGTGCCTGCTGCTGAACTCTAATAGCAAGATGGAGAATCTGCATTAAATTTTTGAGAGAGATTACTTATTTCATTCACTCCCTTATGATTAAGTAATCGCCTAATATTTTCTGGAGCCTTGAATATAAATGGGCCTTTTAGATCCTCGATGATTCCTCCTGCGACGCAGATCAAATGATTGAAATCAACATCTTCAATTGTGGGCTTGGAGTCCAGATTATCGCTTGTCATTTAAAAACATCCTTTCTTGTCATTAGCAGCATTGAGCATGTTATGGAATCTGTAATTTAGGATGCTGGTACTACCAGTACTTTTTTTGTTTCATTTTGTGAATCACCTCATTTACGAGGGGAGCCTATCATGCCACCACGAACACCAAAAGCCTGCCGTGTTCGCGGCTGCCGCTCTACAACCACAGACCCTTCAGGCTACTGCGAAAGCCACAAAAGCGAAGGCTGGAAGCAATACAAACCTGGACAATCCCGTCATCAGCGCGGCTACGGTTCGAAGTGGGACAGTATCCGCGCGCGTGTCCTGAAGCGTGACAAAGGCCTGTGTCAGTTATGTCTGCGTGCTGGTGTGGTGCGTGAGGCGAAGACCGTTGACCACATCATCCCTAAATCGCATGGCGGCACTGATGTCGACAGTAATCTGCAGAGTTTGTGCTGGCCGTGTCATAAGGCGAAGACGGCCCGTGAACGGCTGAAGTAAGAACCAGTTCCCACTGCCAGAGGGGAGGGGCGGGTCAAATCCCTGTGACCTGACGTCTTCCGGACTGCCCGCCCCATCGTTTTTTTATACCCGCGAAAAATGAAATTTAACCAGGAGTGCCGCATATGGCTGGAACGGCGGGGCGTTCCGGGCGTCGCCCCAAGCCAACGGCGCGCAAGGCGCTGGCCGGAAACCCCGGCAAGCGAGCCCTGAACAAAGATGAACCCGTTTTTACGCCCATCAAAGGTGTTGAGCCACCGGAGTGGTTCGCTGAAGAAGAGCTCCCTCTCGCCACGATCATGTGGCAACTGACAACCAAAGAACTCTGCGGTCAGGGCCTGCTGTGCGTGACTGACCTCGCAGTGCTTGAGCGGTGGTGCGTAGCCTATGAGTTCTGGCGACGTGCTGTGAAAAATATTGCCAGACAGGGCAACACCATCACCGGTGCAATGGGCGGCATGGTCAAAAATCCGGAGCTGACCGCCAAAAAAGAACAGGAGTCCGAGATGAGCAGTACGGGGGCAATGCTCGGACTCGACCCCAGCAGCCGCCAGCGTCTGATTGGCCTGGCGGGGCAGAAGAAAGCCACTAACCCGTTTCTGAAAATTATCGAATCATGAGCCGGAAATCTTACCCCAACGTAAATGCTGCCAATCAGTATGCCCGGGATGTCGTGCGCGGAAAGATTGTGGCCTGCCAGTTTGTGATTCAGGCCTGCCAGCGCCATCTTGATGACCTGATGGCGGAAAAAAGTAAGTCGTTTCGTTACCGCTTCGACAAGGACCTGGCTGAACGGGCCGCCAAATTTATTCAGCTGTTGCCGCACACCAAGGGTGAGTGGGCATTCAAGAGGATGCCCATCACGCTGGAGCCGTGGCAGCTCTTTGTGATCTGCTGTGCGTTTGGCTGGGTCAATAAAGGCACCCGGCTGCGCCGCTTCCGGGAGGTGTATACCGAAATCCCCCGTAAGAACGGCAAATCAGCAATCTCTGCCGGTGTCGCCCTGTATTGTTTTGCCTGTGATAACGAGTTCGGCGCGGAAGTGTATTCCGGTGCCACGACGGAGAAACAGGCATGGGAAGTCTTTCGTCCGGCAAGACTGATGTGTAAACGCACACCCATGCTGACGGAAGCGTTCGGGATTGAGGTTAACGCCTCAAACATGAATCGTCCGGAGGATGGCGCGCGGTTTGAACCGCTGATCGGTAACCCCGGTGATGGTTCATCACCCCACTGTGCGGTGGTGGATGAATATCACGAGCACGCCACCGATGCGCTTTACACCACGATGCTTACCGGGATGGGGGCGCGACGTCAGCCACTGATGTGGGCCATTACTACTGCCGGGTACAACATTGAGGGGCCGTGCTACGACAAGCGACGGGAAGTTATCGAGATGCTCAACGGGTCGGTACCCAACGATGAACTGTTCGGGATCATCTATACCGTTGACGAAGGCGATGACTGGACCGACCCGCAGGTGCTGGAAAAAGCTAACCCGAATATTGGCGTGTCGGTTTATCGCGAATTTTTGTTAAGTCAGCAGCAGCGTGCGAAAAATAACGCCCGTCTGGCAAACGTCTTTAAAACAAAACACCTCAATATCTGGGTGTCGGCGCGTTCGGCGTATTTCAACCTGGTGAGCTGGCAGAGCTGCGAGGATAAATCACTGACCCTTGAGCAGTTCGAGGGGCAGCCGTGCATTCTGGCCTTTGACCTGGCGCGTAAGCTGGATATGAACAGCATGGCGCGACTTTATACCCGCGAGATTGACGGTAAAACGCATTACTACAGTGTGGCCCCGCGTTTCTGGGTACCGTATGACACGGTGTACAGCGTCGAGAAAAATGAAGATCGACGGACAGCCGAACGCTTTCAGAAATGGGTGGAAATGGGCGTTCTGACCGTTACCGATGGTGCGGAGGTGGATTATCGCTACATCCTCGAGGAGGCCAAAGCGGCGAACAAAATCAGCCCGGTCAGTGAGTCACCCATCGACCCCTTCGGGGCGACCGGGTTGTCACATGACCTTGCTGATGAAGACCTGAACCCCATCACTATCATTCAGAACTACACCAACATGTCCGACCCGATGAAAGAGCTGGAAGCGGCAATTGAATCGGGGCGCTTTCATCATGATGGCAATCCCATCATGACCTGGTGTATCGGCAACGTGGTCGGCAAAACCATTCCGGGTAACGATGATGTGGTGAAGCCCGTCAAAGAGCAGGCGGAAAACAAAATCGATGGTGCAGTTGCGCTGATTATGGCGGTTGGCAGAGCCATGCTGTACGAGAAAGAAGACACGCTGTCTGACCACATTGAGTCCTATGGGATCCGCTCGCTTTAACTGAGGTAATTATGATCATGCTGATTCTCGCGCCTCTGGTGGGCGTGCTGGGGGCGCTTTTGCTGGCGTATGGTGCCTGGCTGATTTATCCCCCGGCGGGGTTTGTTGTTGCCGGGGCGTTGTGTCTGTTCTGGTCGTGGCTGGTGGCGCGATATCTCGACCGTACACAGTCGTCTGTCGGCGGAGGTAAATAGTGTTCTTTTCGGGATTATTTCAACGAAAAAGTGACGCACCGGTGACCACGCCAGCAGAGCTGGCGGATGCTATCGGGTTGTCCTACGACACCTATACCGGAAAGCAGATCAGCAGCCAGCGGGCCATGCGACTGACGGCGGTTTTTTCCTGTGTCAGGGTGCTGGCGGAGTCGGTCGGGATGTTGCCCTGCAACCTGTATCACCTGAACGGCAGTCTGAAGCAGAGAGCCGCTGGCGAACGTCTGCATAAGCTGATCTCCACGCATCCCAATGGCTATATGACGCCGCAGGAGTTCTGGGAGCTGGTGGTCACCTGTCTGTGCCTGCGGGGAAACTTTTACGCCTACAAAGTGAAAGCATTTGGCGAAGTGGCTGAACTGCTGCCCGTCGATCCCGGCTGTGTGGTACCGAAGCTTAACAGTAGCTGGGAGCCGGTCTATCAGGTCACATTCCCGGATGGCTCCACGGATGTACTGAGCCAGGAGGATATCTGGCATGTGCGCACGCTGACGCTGGACGGACTGGTGGGGCTGAATCCCATCGCCTATGCCCGCGAGGCAATATCGCTGGCGGCAGCGACCGAAGAGCACGGGGCCAGACTGTTCAGCAATGGCGCGGTGACGTCGGGTGTGTTGCGTACAGAGCAGACGCTGTCAGATCAGGCTTATGAGCGCCTGAAGAAAGATTTTGAGGAGCGTCACACCGGGCTTGGCAATGCTCACCGCCCGATGATCCTTGAGATGGGGCTGGACTGGAAGTCGATGGCGCTGAACGCCGAGGACAGCCAGTTCCTGGAAACCCGCAAGTTTCAGCTTGAAGAAATCTGTCGTCTGTTCCGGGTACCGTTGCACATGGTGCAGAACACCGATCGCGCCACCTTCAACAATATCGAAGAACTGGGGCTCGGATTTATCAACTATTCACTGGTGCCGTATCTGACCCGCATCGAACAGCGGATCAACACCGGACTGGTACGAAAAAGTAAGCAGGGCGTTTATTACGCCAAATTTAACGCCGGGGCGTTACTGCGCGGGGATATGAAGTCCCGTTTTGAAGCCTACGCCACCGGGATTAACTGGGGAATTTACTCTCCCAATGACTGCCGCGACCTGGAAGATATGAATCCGCGTCCCGGTGGTGATGTCTATCTCACACCGATGAACATGACCACGAAACCCTCCGATGGCAGTAAAGCCGGTAAGCAGAAGGATAACGCCAATGCAGACGAAACAACGTCTTGATGTACCGCTGAGTCTGAAATCTGTCAGTGACTCCGGTGAGTTTGAAGGGTATGGCTCCGTCTTTGGTGTAAAGGACAGCCACGATGATGTGGTGATGTCCGGGGCATTTGCTGCTTCCCTGCGGGCGTGGAGTGACAGAAAAGCGTTACCTGCGCTGCTCTGGCAGCACCGCATGGATGAACCCATCGGTGTTTACACCGAAATGAAGGAAGACGATGTCGGGCTTTACGTCAGGGGACGGTTGCTTATTGATGATGATCCCCTCGCAAAACGCGCACATGCACACATGAAGGCCGGTTCGTTAACCGGCCTTTCTATTGGGTACGTCCTGAAAGACTGGGAATACGACCGGAGCAAAGAAGCCTTTCTGCTGAAAGAAATCGACCTCTGGGAAGTCAGCCTGGTGACGTTCCCGTCTAACGACGAGGCGCGGATCAGCGACGTCAAGAACGCACTGGCCCGCGGGGAAATCCCCGAACAGAAAAAAATCGAAAGAGTCCTGCGTGATGTCGGACTCTCCCGTACCCAGGCCAAAGCATTCATGGCCGGGGGCTATGGCGCACTGTCCCTGCGCGACGCTGAGGATGTGGGCTCTGCACTGAATGCACTGAAAAATCTGAACTTCTAATCAGGAGAAATACGATGGCGGTTGATATTAAAGATGTGGAACAGGTCGCGCAGGAGCTGCAGCAGAAGTTTGACGACTTCAAAGCAAAGAACGACAAGCGCGTGGATGCGATTGAGCAGGAAAAAGGCAAACTTGCCGGGCAGGTGGAAACCCTGAACGGGAAACTCAGCGAGCTGGAAAACCTCAAAAGCGATCTTGAAAAAGAGTTGCTTGAGCTGAAACGTCCGGCAGGTGGTGCGCAAAATAAACTGGCCACCGAGCATAAAGAGGCGTTTGTGTGCTTCCTGCGTAAAGGCCGTGAAGACGGTCTGCGCGATCTGGAGCGTAAGGCATTGCAGGTGGGCACCGATGAAGACGGTGGCTATGCCGTGCCGGAAGCGCTGGATCGCAACATTCTCAACCTGCTTAAAGATGAAGTGGTGATGCGTCAGGAAGCCACGGTGATCACCGTTGGCGGTTCCGACTACAAAAAACTGGTGAATCTGGGCGGTACGGCTTCCGGATGGGTGGGGGAAACGGATACGCGATCCCAGACTGCCACCTCCAGACTGGAGCTGATTGAACCTCTCATGGGGGAAATCTACGGTAACCCGCAGGCCACCCAGAAAATGCTGGACGATGCCTTTTTCAACGTGGAGGCCTGGATCAACAGCGAGCTGGCAACCGAATTTGCCGAACAGGAAGAAATTGCCTTTACCTCAGGCGATGGCACCAAGAAGCCGAAAGGGTTCCTGGCGTATGAATCCACTGATGAAACCGATAAGGTCCGGGCGTTCGGCAAACTTCAGCATATTGTATCCGGCGACGCGACTGCGGTGACCGCAGACGCCATTATCAAACTGATTTACACGCTGCGTAAGGCACACCGCACCGGCGCGAAGTTCATGATGAACAACAACAGCCTGTTTGCCATCCGTCTGCTGAAAGACACCGAGGGTAACTATCTGTGGCGTCCGGGGCTGGAACTGGGGCAGCCGTCCTCTCTGGCGGGTTACGGTATCGCTGAAAACGAACAGATGCCGGATATCGCCGCTGATGCGAAAGCCATTGCATTTGGTAACTTCAAACGGGGTTACACCATCGTTGACCGTATCGGCACCCGCATTCTGCGTGACCCGTACACCAATAAACCGTTTGTCGGTTTTTATACCACCAAGCGCACCGGCGGGATGCTGGTCGATTCGCAGGCCATCAAACTGCTGAAGATTGCAGCGGCGTAATCACTCAGGGGCGCGGAACCGCGCCCCCTGTTCTGACGGGTGAAGAATCATGATCCTGAAACAAGATCTGAAATGGTCACCGGACGGTATGCGTGTTGAGGTCATTCGGGCCGGTGAGTATGACGACGGGGCGCTTCCTGCCCGGGTGCAGGAGATTGCACTTCAGGCCGGGTTAGCAGAGCGCGGAACCAGTGCAAAAAGCAGTAAAGCGACAAAAGAGAAAAAAGCCACGACCAGTAAAGAGGGCTGAGTATGCTTCTGACAATGGAAGAGATTAAAGCCCAACTCCGGCTGGATGAGGATTTCGATGCTGATGACCGCCATCTGCAACTGCTGGCCTGTGCGGCGCAAAAGCGGACGGAAACGTATCTGAACCGGAAGCTCTATGCACCGGATGAAACCATTCCGGACAGCGACCCGGACGGACTGCACCTGCCGGATGATATTCGTCTGGGGATGCTGATGCTTATCAGCCATTTTTACGAAAACCGCTCGTCGGTTACGGAAGTGGAGAAACTCGACATGCCGCAGAGTTTTGGCTGGCTTGTCGGCCCGTACAGGTACTTTCCGCAATGAAAATTCGTCAGGCGCAGACCAGCGCAACCTACATTCTGCCGGACCCGGGTGAACTGAATAAACGCGTCCTGATCCGCCTGCGGGTGGATATGCCCGCGGATAACTTTGGCGTGGAGCCTCAATACCCGGTTACGTTCCGGACATGGGCGAAGGTTATCCAGACCAGTGCCACCACCTGGCAGGAAACCGCGCAGACCGGGGACGCCATCACCCATTACATCACCATTCGTTACCGCCGGAGGATCACCGCTGATTATGAGGTGGTCTGCGGTGACAGTGTGTACCGGGTGAAACGTCAGCGCGATCTGAACGGGGCGCGGCGCTTTCTGCTGCTGGAGTGTACGGAGCTGGGCGAATGTAGGCAGAGTCACGGAGGCAGCAATGGCGACTCCCTTTTTTCACGTTGATGTTCAGCAGCCCGCCGAGATGCGCTTTAACCGCGCCCGTGTCCGGCGGGCGTTTGTCACGATTGGGCAGCGTCATATGCGTGATGCCCGTCGGCTGGTGATGCGCCGTGCGCGGTCGGCACCGGGTGAAAACCCCGGTTATCAGACCGGACGCCTGGCTCGTTCGATTGGTTATATGGTGCCGAGAGCCAGTAAAAAGCGAGCCGGTTTTATGACACGCATTGCCCCTAACCAGCGCAACGGGAAGGGGAACCGGATGATCTCTGGTGACTTCTATCCGGCGTTTCTGTTTTTTGGTGTCCGGGGAGGAGCAAAACGTCGTCGTAGTCATCATCGTGGTGCATCCGGTGGCAGCGGCTGGCGACTGGCTCCACGTAATAACTTCATGGTGGAAACTCTTGAAAAGAACCGCAGCTGGACACGCTATTTTCTGGCGCGGGAATTGCGTAAATCACTGAAGCCGGAGCGACGACACAGATGAAACTGACGCCTGTTATTGCTGCGCTGCGTGCCCGCTGCCCGTATTTTGAAAACCGGGTGGCAGGCGCGGCACAGTTCAAAAATCTGCCGGAGGTCGGAAAGCTGAGACTCCCGGCGGCGTATGTGGTACCGGGTGATGACTCTCCGGGAGAAAACAAAAGCCAGACCGACTACTGGCAGGAGCTGAAAGAGGGCTTCTCCGTGGTTGTCATACTGAGTAACGGGCGTGATGAGCGCGGTCAGTTTGCCTCGTATGATGTGGTGGACGATGTCCGGCAGATGCTCTTTAAGGCTCTGCTGGGCTGGAACCCGGAAGCGTGCGGTAACCCGATTACCTATGACGGCGGCACGCTGCTGGATCTGAATCGTCATGAGCTGATTTATCAGTTCGATTTTTCGGTCATCAGCGAGCTGACTGAAGACGATACCCGCCAGCAGGATGATCTGAACAGTCTGGATGAACTGCAAACGCTGGCGATTGATGTTGATTATCTCGAGCCCGGTAACGGGCCTGACGGCGATATCGAACATCACACCGAAATAACCCTTCCTTCCTGAGGATCCTCATGTTTGTCAAACCTGTTAAAGGGCGGTCAGTTCCTGACCCTGCCCGCGGCGACCTTTTGCCCGCCGAAGGGCGAAATGTTGACGAGAACAACTACTGGCTGCGCCGTGAAGCAGCGGGTGATATCCGGCGCGTGAATAAAAAGGTGAACACCGATGACGATAAGCTTTAACACCATTCCGTCGAATACGCTGGTTCCGCTGTTTTATGCGGAAATGGATAACCAGGCTGCGAATACTGCACAGGACAGCGGAGCATCGCTGCTGATTGGTCATGCCAATAACGGTGCAGAGATTGTTGCCAACAGTCTGGTGCTGATGCCGTCGGCAGACTATGCACGCCAGATTTGTGGTGCGGGAAGTCAGCTGGCGCGTATGGTCGAGGCTTATCGCCAGACCGACCCGTTTGGTGAGCTGTATGTGATTGCCGTTCCGGAAGCCACAGGCGCGGCGGCAACGGTTACGCTGACGGTGACCGGGGAAGCAACCGAAAGCGGCACGGTGAATGTCTATGTGGGACGTACCCGCGTGCAGGCTCCGGTGACCAACGGCGATAACGTCACGACGATTGCCAGCAGTATCAAAGATGCCATCAATGCCGTTCCGGCCCTGCCGTTTACGGCTTCATCTTCGGCAGGCGTGGTCACACTGACCGCGCGTCATAAGGGGCTTTGCGGGAATGAAATTCCTGTCAGCCTCAATTACTACGGCTTTGGTGGGGGCGAAGTGCTGCCAGCGGGCGTACAGATTGCCGTGGCGACGGGTACCGCCGGAACGGGTGCTCCGGTTCTCACCGGCGCGGTGGCTGCAATGGCGGATGAGCCGTTTGATTATATCGGCCTGCCGTTCAACGACACGGCCTCCGTTAACACGCTGGTGACCGAGATGAACGATACCAGCGGTCGCTGGAGCTATGCGCGTCAGCTGTATGGTCATGTGTATACGGCAAAGATCGGCACGCTGTCAGAACTGGTGACCGCAGGTGACCAGTTTAACCAGCAGCACATTACCCTGGCGGGGTACGAAAAAGACACCCAGACACCTGCCGACGAGCTGGCGGCAAGCCGTACCGCCCGCGCAGCGGTGTTTATCCGCAACGATCCGGCACGTCCCACGCAGACCGGTGAGCTGGTGGGTATGCTGCCTGCGCCGAAGGGGAAACGGTTCACGATGACCGAGCAGCAGACCCTGCTGTCTCATGGCGTGGCAACGGCGTATGTCGAAAGCGGGGTGCTGCGCATTCAGCGTGATGTCACCACGTACAGGAAAAACGCTTACGGGGTTGCGGATAACAGCTACCTCGACAGCGAGACGCTGCATACCAGCGCGTATGTGCTGCGCAAACTGAAATCCGTCATTACCAGTAAGTACGGGCGTCACAAGCTTGCCAGCGACGGTACCCGCTTTGGTTCCGGTCAGGCGATTGTCACCCCGGCGGTGATCAAAGGGGAACTGCTGGCAACCTACCGTCAGCTTGAGCGTGCGGGGATCGTGGAAAACTACGAACTTTTTAAGCAGTACCTGGTTGTGGAGCGTGATGCCAGCGATCCGAACCGCCTGAACACGCTGTTCCCGCCTGACTATGTTAACCAGTTGCGTGTCTTTGCCGTGGTTAACCAGTTCCGTCTTCAGTATTCAGAGGAGTCCGCATAATGGCCCGTATCGGGGGAACCTGTTATTTCAAAATTGACGGTCAGCAGCTATCGCTGACCGGCGGCATTGAGGTGCCCATGAACAGGACGGTCAATGATGACATCATCGGCCTGGACGGTTCAGTGGACCGCAAGGAAACTCACCGTGCGCCTTATGTTAAAGGGACCTTCAAGGTGCCGAAGAATTTTCCGGTGAGCAAAATCACCTCGTCTGATGAGATGACCATCACTGCCGAGCTGGCGAACGGTCAGGTCTATGTACTGTCGTCTGCCTGGCTGCACGGCGAAGCGAACCATAATGCCGAAGAAGGCACGGTTGACCTTGAGTTCCACGGTGAAGAAGGGGATTACCAGTGATTGAGCTTGTACTTAAAAAACCGATCATCGCCCACAAAGAAACACTGCATGTGCTGGAAATACGTGAGCCTACGTATGACGAGATTGAGGCGCTGGGGTTCCCATTCTCTGTTTCGCCTGATGGTGGTATGAAAATGGACAGTCAGGTGGCGCTGAAATATATCCCGCTTCTGGCCGGGATTCCGCGCTCGTCTGCAGCGCAGATGACGAAGCTGGATATTTTCAAGGCAGGCATGATTGTAATGCGTTTTTTTACCGGCTTGGGGACGGAAGAGACCTCAGGAAGCGATTCTACAATGTCGCGTGGTTCTGGAAATTAAACCCCCTTGAACTTCGCCGGACGGCTATTTCCCACTTTGCTGATCTGGAGGCAGAGGCCGTCCGTATAAATGAGGAGATGAAGCATGGCTGATAATTTTCAGCTGAAAGCCATCATCACCGCCGTTGACAGGCTATCCGGCCCGCTTAAAGGTATGCAGCGTCAGCTTAAGGGATTTCAGAAAGAAGTCTCCAGCCTTGCTCTGGGCGCTGCCGGGGCGGGTACTGCAATAATGGGGGCACTGGCACTCCCTGTAAAATCAGCCATCACCCTTGAATCGAAGATGGCTGATGTCCGCAAAGTGGTGGACGGTCTGGATACGCCGGATGCATTTAAGGCCATGACGGAGCAGGTACGCGCTTTGTCTACAGAGCTTCCCATGTCTGCAGACGGGATCGCGGAAATTGTGGCGGCTGGCGGTCAGGCCGGGATTGCACGTGATGAACTGATGCAGTTTGCCACTGATGCGGTGAAGATGGGCGTGGCCTTTGATACAACGGCTGAAGAGTCCGGGCAGATGATGGCCCAGTGGCGTACTGCGTTTAATATGACGCAGGATGAAGTGGCCGGGCTGGCTGACAAAATCAACTACCTTGGTAATACCGGCCCGGCGAATGCGAAGAAAATCTCCGATATTGTTACGCGTATTGGTCCTTTAGGTGGTGTTGCAGGTGTGGCTTCCGGCGAAATTGCGGCAATGGGGGCAACCATTGCCGGGATGGGCGTGGAGTCAGAAATTGCCGCCACAGGGATCAAGAACTTCATGCTTTCCCTGACCGCGGGAAATTCTGCGACAAAATCGCAGAAACAGGCATTGCGTTTTCTGCGGATCAATCCGAAGAAATTAGCTGCTGATATGCAGAAAGATGCCCGGGGCACCATGCTGTCTGTACTGGATGCGATGGCTAAAGTGCCTAAAGAAAAACAGGCCGCTGTGCTGAATGCCCTGTTCGGGAAAGAGTCTCTGGGCGCGATAGCACCTCTGCTGACTAACCTTGATTTGTTGCGTACCAACTTCAGGCGGGTTGCAGATTCCCAGCAGTATGGCAGTTCGATGCAGAAGGAATATGCTTCGAGGGCAGCGACGACGGAAAACCAGCTTTTACTTCTGCAAAATCAACTTGATGCCATTTCTTCCACGCTGGGGGAAACGTTTCTTCCTGAGGTTAATGATGGTCTTGAAGCGGTAAAACCGCTCCTTGAGGAAGTGAGAACGTTTGTCCGTGAAAACCCGGAGCTCGTTAAGACCATTGCTAAAATCGGTCTGGCCTTACTGACGGTGGGAGCCGCTGCAGGCTCTTTGTCCAGAATTATGAAAGTTCTCGGCGGTGTGATGAATATGACGCCAGCTAAGGGGCTGATTGCTCTTCTGGTTGGTGGCGCTTACCTCATTATTGATAACTGGGAAACCGTAGGCCCTGTCATAAAAAAAGTCTGGCACGTGGTGGATGAAACGGCGCAGGCGATGGGGGGATGGGAAACTGTTCTGAAAGCGATTGCCCTGTTTATGGCAACCAAATGGGTTGCTGACGTTACCAAATCCATTACCGCAGTGACCAGAGAGATGCGTACGCTGGGGAAGGTATCGGCAGAAACGGGATTGATGGGGAAAGGCCGCGACTTTATCGGGAAGGCCGGGGTATATGGTTTTCTGGGAACCCTGATGTATGAGCCGGTTAAAGATACTCTGGAAAGTGTTGTTCCTGAAGATACGGTTAACTGGCTGGATAATAAAGGGCTGTTTCTGGCTTCAGACTGGACGCCTTTTTTTGATCGTAAAGAGTACGAGCAGTATCAGGCCAACCTGAGCCAGTACAAACCCAATGTTCCGCTGTTGAATCCATCTTCTTCCATGACACAGCACAGCGAACTGAAAGTCACGTTCGAGAATGCTCCGCCAGGTATGAAGATAATTGATGTACCGGGCAAAGCCGATCCCCTGATGAAAATCACGCACGATGTGGGGTATTCCCCTTTTCGTTTTCCACGATAACGCAGTCCTTTTTGAGGTCAGTCTATGGATTTATCCTCATTTCCCACCCGACCTTCATTACTTTCGTCGTCTTCAGGCTGGCGTGACAGACTTCAGGACGCGTCATTTCGCGGCGTGCCGTTTAAGGTTGAAGAAGAAAGTGCGGGAACCGGTCGCCGTGTGGAAACACATGAATACCCGAACCGCGACAAACCCTATACCGAAGACCTGGGGAAAATCACTTTTCGCCCGTCCATCACGGCTTATGTGGTGGGAGATGACTGCTTTGACCAGCGCGATCGCCTGATTGACGCGCTGAATAAACCCGGTCCCGGCACGCTTGTCCACCCGACATATGGTGAGCTGAAAGTCTGTGTTGACGGGGAAGTTCGGGTCAGCACATCGAAAAGTGAAGGGCGTATTGTCCGCTTTGACCTGAAGTTTGTCGAAGCAGGAGAACTCTCTTACCCCACATCAGGTGCGGCGACGGCGCAGACGCTGATGTCATCCTGTTCTGCACTGGATGACTGCATCAGTGACAGCTTCAGCGGTTTCAGTATCGATGGTGTGGCGGATTTTGTGCAGAACGACGTCGTCGGTAATGCCAGCACAATGCTTGGGTATGTTTCTGATGCGATGAAAGTGGTGGATTCTGCCGTATCGGATGCTGCCAGGCTGTTGCAGGGGGATATCTCGGTACTTCTGCCGCCACCATCGTCAGGCAAAAATTTCGTTGAGCAGGTGCAGAAAATGTGGCGTACCGGGAAACGCCTTTATGGTAACGCCAGCGACCTGGTCACCATGATCAAAACGCTTTCCGGTGTCAGCCTCGGCAGCGATCTGCAACCGCGCGGCGTCTGGAAAACGGACAGTAAAACCACCGCCACGGCGACGCAGCAGCGTAACGTGGTTGCCAGCACCCTTCGTACGACCGCAATCAGCGAAGCGGCGTATGCCGTCACCCGATTGCCTGCGCCAACAACTTCCGCGGTGATGCAGAATGCCGCAGTGGGGCAGTCAACAACACCTGCGCAGAGCACTGGCTGGCCTTCCGTCACGCATCCGGCACTGAACAATGCACCGGCGGTGAAAAACACGGTTGAGCTGCCAACGTGGGAAGAACTGACTGACATTCGCGACACACTGAATACGGCAATTGATAAGGAGTTGTCCCGTACAACCAGTGATGCGCTGTTTCTGGCACTGCGCCGGGTGAAAGCAGATCTGAATGCGGATATCAACACGCGCCTTGAACAGTCTGCACGGATCATTCAGCGCACACCGGATGAGGTTTTACCCGCGCTGGTGCTGGCGGCGACCTGGTTTGATAACGCGGCGCGTGATGCGGACATTATCCGGCGTAATGCCATTACGCATCCCGGCTTTGTGCCGGTGATCCCTCTGAAGGTGCCAGTGCAATGAACGACAATGTCACGCTACGGGTAAATGGCCGGGAGTGGAATGGCTGGACATCGGTGCGCATCGGTGCCGGTATTGAACGGCTGGCGCGGGATTTCAGTGTGGAGATCACCCGCCAGTGGCCGGGTGATGAGGGTATCACCACGCTTCAGCCGCGCATTAAAAACGGTTCAAAAGTGGAGGTGCTGATTGGTGATGAGCTGGTGATCACCGGCTGGGTGGAGGCGACGCCCGTTCGCTACGATGCCCGTTCGGTCAGCACCGGTATTGCCGGACGCAGTCTGACCGCTGACCTGATTGATTGTGCAGCCGAACCGACACAGTTTAACGGACGATCACTGGTACAGATTGCGCAGGCGCTTGCTGCGCCCTTCGGCATTGAGGTGGTGAACAGCGGTGCGCCGTCGGGTGTTATTCCTGATGTCCAGCCTGATCACGGTGAAACGGTGATCGAGGTGATTAACAAAATACTCGGTCAGCAGCAGGCGCTGGCTTATGACGACCCGCACGGCAGGCTGGTGATTGGCGGTATTGGCTCAACGCGGGCACATACCGCGCTGGTACTCGGGGAAAACATCCTTTCCTGCGATACGGAGAAGAGTATCCGGGAGCGGTTTTCTGTTTACCAGGTGGCGGGGCAGCGTGCCGGAAACGACGATGATTTCGGTGAGGCCACCACAACTGCGCTGCGGGCCCGCACAGAGGACGCATTTATTGCCCGTTACCGTCCGATGTATATCAGGCAGACAGGGCAGGCTACGGGGGCAGGCTGTATTGCCCGTGCTGACTTTGAAGCCCGACAACGGGCGGCGCGGACGGATGAAACCACCTATGTGGTGCAGGGCTGGCGACAGGGTAACGGTACGCTGTGGCAGCCCAACCAGCGGGTGATTGTCTTCGATCCGGTCTGTGGTTTCGACAATACCGAACTGCTTGTCTCGGAAGTCACGTTTACTCAGGACCAGAACGGCACCCTGACGGAAATCCGTGTCGGCCCACCTGATGCTTATCTGCCTGAACCCGAAGCCCCCGGCGCGCGGAAAAAGAAAAAAGCCAGAGTACAGGAGGACCCGTTCTGATGAGGACGATTGAAGCCATGCAGCGACAACTCCTCGGCCTGATTGGGCGGGCAGTGGTGAAAAGCATCAGTGCCGCCACGAAATGTCAGACCGTGGATGTGTCCCTGATTGCCGGTGAACCCAAAGCCGGGATTGAACATCTTGAACCCTACGGTTTTACCGCAAGGGCAAACAGCGGTGCGGAAGCGGTGGTGTTGTTTCCGGATGGCGACCGTTCTCATGCGGTGGTTGTTACGGTGTCGGACCGGCGCTACCGCCTGAAAGGGCTGCAGACGGGTGAGGTGGCTGTCTATGACGATCAGGGGCAGTCTGTGACGCTGACCCGGGAGGGGATCGTGGTGGACGGTGCAGGTAAAACGATCACGTTTCGCAATGCGCCTAAGGCACGTTTTGAAATGGACCTGGAAGTGACAGGACAGGTGAAAGACCTGTGCGACTCCGGCGGCACCACCATGTCAGCGATGCGGCTTGCCTATAACGGGCATCGTCACAGAGAGAACGGTCAGGGCAGTAACACCGACAAACCTGATAAAGCGATGGAGGCATGATGGAACTGTGGCTGACGGTGAACGGTAAACGCACCTGCGCCAGCGCACCGCTGGATCCGCTGACCCGCGCCGTGGTGATTTCCCTGTTTACCTGGCGGCGGGCGGAGCCTGATGACAACGCCGACGTCCCGATGGGATGGTGGGGGGATACCTGGCCTGCGGTACAGAATGACCGTTACGGCTCCCGACTGTGGCTGCTTCAGCGCAGCAAACTGACCAATCAGCTGGTGCAGACGGTAAGGGGATATATCCGCGAATGCCTGCAATGGATGATTGATGACGGCGTGGTGTCCCGTATTGATCTGGATATCCGCCGCACCGGGATTAATGAGCTGGGTAACAGTATCACCCTCTGGCGTCGTGATGGACCAGTAATGATTTCTTTTGATGATCTGTGGAGTGCGATAACGCATGGCGGACAGTGAATTTCAGCGCCCGACGCTGGCAGAAAATATCAGTATGCTCCGTAACGATTTATTCGCCAGGCTGGACGTCAGCGACACGCTCCGGCGCATGGATGAAGACGTGCGGGCAAAGGTGTATGCGGCGGCGCTGCATACGGTTTACGGTTACATCGATTATCTGGCAATGAACATGCTGCCTGACCTGTGCGATGAGTCCTGGCTGGCGCGACATGCTGCGATGAAACGGTGTCCGCGCAAGGGGGCCACGGCTGCCAGCGGGTATATGCGCTGGGAAGGTGTCAGCGATGGCCTGAAGGTGACCGCCGGGAGTGTTATTCAGCGCGATGACCTGGTGCAGTACACGGCAACTGCCGATGCAACCAGCACCGGTGGTGTCCTGCGCGTGCCGATCGCCTGCTCAAGTACAGGCGCGGTCGGTAATGCTGACGACGGTACGTCATTAATCCTGGTCACGCCGGTGAATGGTCTGCCGTCTTCTGGCGAGGCAGATACCCTGACAGGTGGATTTGATACTGAAGAGCTGGAAACGTGGCGCGCCCGCGTCATTGAGCGGTATTACTGGACGCCTCAGGGCGGGGCTGACGGGGACTATGTCGTCTGGGCTAAAGAAGTGCCCGGCATTACCCGCGCATGGACATACCGACACTGGATGGGAACGGGGACTGTCGGTGTGATGATTGCCGGCAGTGACCTGATTAATCCCATTCCGGAAGAATCAACGGAAACGGCGGCAAGACAACATATCGGGCCACTGGCCCCGGTGGCAGGCTCTGATTTGTATGTATTCAGGCCGGTGGCGCATAAAGTGGATTTTCATATCCGTGTGACGCCGGACACACCGGAAATACGGGCTGCCATCACCGCCGAGTTGCGTTCGTTCCTGCTGCGTGATGGTTATCCGCAGGGAGAACTGAAGGTGTCACGTATCAGTGAAGCGATTTCCGGTGCGAACGGGGAATACAGCCATCAGTTGCTTGCACCGGCGGACAATATCTCCATTGCAAAAAATGAACTGGCGGTACTGGGGACGATTTCATGGACGTGACAAACGATGATTACATCCGTCTGTTGTCGGCACTGTTGCCACCCGGTCCGGCGTGGTCAGCCAGAGATCCGGCGATTGCCGGTGCGGCACCGTCATTAACCCGCGTTCATCAGCGTGCGGATGCCCTGATGCGGGAGCTGGATCCGCGCACCACCACTGAACTGATAAACCGCTGGGAGCGTCTGTGCGGTCTGCCGGATGAATGTATTCCCGCAGGGACACAGACCCTTCGCCAGCGTCAGCAACGACTGGATGCGAAGGTTAACCTGGCGGGCGGCATCAATGAGGATTTTTACCTTGCACAGCTTGCTGCCCTGGGCAGACCAGACGCTACCATCACGCGATACGACAAAAGCACGTTCACCTGCTCATCTGCCTGTACTGACGCGGTGAATGTGCCGGAATGGCGGTATTACTGGCAGGTCAACATGCCAGTCGCCACCAACACCACCTGGATGACATGTGGCGATCCCTGTGATTCCGCGCTGCGCTTCTGGGGGGACACCGTTGTCGAGTGTGTGCTTAACAAACTCTGCCCGTCGCATACCTATGTGATTTTTAAATATCCGGAGTAATCCATGCATCGTATAGACACGAAAACCGCGCAGAAGGATAAGTTCGGCGCGGGTAAGAACGGTTTTACCCGTGGTAACCCCCAGACTGGCACGCCTGCCACCGATCTGGATGATGACTACTTTGACATGTTGCAGGAGGAGCTTTGCAGCGTGGTGGAGGCATCCGGTGCCAGCCTGGAGAAGGGGCGGCACGATCAGTTGCTTACCGCACTTCGCGCGCTGCTGTTAAGCCGCAAGAATCCGTTTGGCGATATCAAATCGGATGGCACGGTGAAAACGGCTCTCGAAAACCTTGGTTTGGGAGAAGCAGCTAAAAGGAATGTAGGTACAGGGGCGAATCAGATACCTGATATGAGCCTGTTCGCGTCAATTAATACCGTAACGGCTGCTGCGCAAAAATTTCCGTCTGGATTAATTTTACAGTGCGGTCAGTTGAATGGTGCCCCGAATGTATCTTCAACATACGGGATGAGGTTCCCGATGACGTTCTCAAGAGTAATTGCTGTCGTAGTTACATTGAACGTTACTGGCGCGGCTGGGCAGCCGACTGTATCGGCGACAAGTGTCCAGAACACTGGATTTAATATTACTGTGTCGCCCGGTTCAGGATACGGTTCATCTGCTGATGCGTATTACATTGCAATGGGATATTAACAAAATGTCATATTTTTATTCTGCATCGACAAACGGATTTTATTCGACTGAATTTCACGGCACCAATATTCCTGATGATGCAGTGGAAATCTCGGAATCAGAGTGGAAAACACTGATTAATGCACAGAGTGTAACAAAAATGATTACCTGTGGTGAGAACGGTCATCCTGTCATTGTTGACCGTCCTTCTCCAACACCAGAACAATTAGCCTTAATAAATGATGAAAAGAAATCTGCACTGATAGCAGAGGCAACGAATGTAATAGCTCCGCTTCAGGATGCGGTTGATTTAGGTATGGCAACAGATGATGAAACGAAACTGTTACTGGCATGGAAAAAATATCGGGTGCTGCTTATGCGTGTTAATGTAGTAAAACCCGAGTGGCCTATGCATCCAAATAAATAGACTTGTTAATCTAGGGTAATTGTTGGAATAATACTCATTTTTCAGTAGGTTCAGGTAGCCTGGGTATAATGCTCACTTCTACAATGATTTCAACTTATTTTATTTAATTGATATTACGAAACTTAACTCATACATAAACAATATGACTCAATACTGTCCTAAATAGCTGCGCAGAAAAGTGCTCCACTTTCGCTCAGCCCTTGCTGGGCGAAGCATCAGGAAGGCGTTCTCAGCTAGGTTGTGTTATATCTGGCTTGAGTTTTGTTGCCCATACGCAACACATTACCCATCTGTAAACGACAAGTGTGACAGAATTAGGTGCAGCTATTTAGACTATATCGACGCAGTAACGATAATAGATATCGAAACTGTACTAGATATTAGCTACTTATGGTTACCGGGGGGAGTCTTTTGAGCACTGGTGTTATCAATCGGCTTCAAATAATTCACCAATAAATTATATTGCGATAGCTCATCACCTTCCAGGTTGTTTATAGCCAGTTTATCAGCGTCACCACCTACTGTTTATGCTTTTATTTCTTTGATTAATAAGTATATGATATTTTAATTCATCTGGTGTATTTCTTTCTCATGTGTTGGTCGACTGAATATCTGTTCAGTGAAGGGGTAATTTTATGTTTGCACTTCGAACATTCCCTTCAGTTGCTAGGAAAGAAAACCGTAACATTTGCGCATTAATTTTAACAGTATAATCTGAGCATAAATATGCGCTATATATCTATAAAAAGGCGCAATTAATTGCGCCTTTTTATCATTTTATCAAAAATGGCCCACCGACTGTCCTCGATAGCCAATGGCCAATTTTATCTGATACATATACACAAATACAGGTATATATGATTGCGCAGATAGGATTTGGAATGGTCACGCTGAAGCCTATGATTGCTAAAGCCATAGGGATAAATAATTTGGTGATATACTCCATTCCACATATGTTAAGAGTATTTCTTCCAGCTCTTACAATAAAGTCATTCCCACAAATTATTTTTGCTATAAAGATATTAAATATTATCAAGCCTACCGTGGTGATAATAGTATTAATAGCTTGAATATAACTACTTGATATTATGTCTGCATTGAATATTGAGATAATCTTAAAAAGCAAAGGTTTCTGGTTAAGGAGTTGATACGCACTCATTATCGCGGTAATTGAGAAGACAATGAAACCAATTTTAGATTTTCCAAAAAACCTGTCACGTGTTAATTCTAAAAACATACATCTACCGAGAGGCAATAACCACCAGTATGCCATAGCGGAGTCTATGTTCCAAAACCATTGAGGATCTAGTAATGGGTTATGATTGAGCACTGTTTGTGACAACATGAACGATAATAGTGATATGATTAAAATCACTATATTGTTCTTGACTATTTCTTTAAAGATTGCATCAATTGCTATTATAACAAAAAGGCAGTTTATAAACCATATTGTTCCTACAAATTGGTTGTTTCTAACACCATATATTATATCATAAATGTGGCTATATATATAATCAATCGTCTCACCTGAGTTAATTGTGTTTATTATTAATATAGTAAATGCAAAAGTGAAATATGGAATCATTAATCTGTAAAACTTTGACTTGATATAATCGAAAATAGATAAGTCATTTTTTTTGATAGTAAAAAAACCAGCAGCGAAAAAGAATAGTGGGACGTGATAACTAAAAACAAAAGGATACAATTTGCCAGCCCCCAAACCAAGGTGACCTAAATATATAGCAAAAATACCGAGAAATTTTAAAGCATCAACCCAATCATGCCTTGTTTTTCTGTTGTTGTCGATTTTGTTATTATACATTTAAAGTAGGCTCTCCAGTTTTGTGTGATTTTCAAACACTCATTGCAAATATGAATGCCTGAAAGTTTATGATTATTAATCAACGAGTTCAATATTAATTTATTATTTTTCAAAGTCGCACTATATAGGCATTTACTTCCGCAGTACCACCGATAGTATCGATATCAAATCAGCCTGCGGCCGCGATAACTTTCGTAACATCCTGCCAGCGGCTTTGTTGAATAAATCAGGTTCAAGACAATCGTCTCTGCATCAGGTTAGAGTCTCAGGCAATACACACTCTTTCTGGCATAGCTGCCACTCTCGCACCATGGCCATAGCCTTTACGATCTGCATACTCACCAGACCAGAGCCCGCTCCCTTTCGGGGAGGAATGAGGGCTCTGATATTCTTTTGCCGTAGTTCATCGTGAAACCGTCGGATGTCATTTGGCCTGAACTACCAGTGGTGTAGGCCATTCAATATCGTATTATATTGAAATATAAATATGCATCAGCTGCACACGGTATATTTCCATGCCAGAAGAAGTATCCTGACGTGAAACATGACTTTGTTGTCAGGATTTCATGAGAGCGGTTCAGCAAAAAATGACGAAAATCCTAGTATAGTCGGGTGATGAGCAGTATAGAGGAATGTGTTATAACCAATAAAAGTCCAATTAAATTTGTTTTTATTTCTAAGCCCCCCCAAAAAAGGAGGTGGCTTTTAAATTTAATTCAAATTTTATAATGGCTCTTAGCAAAATTTGCTACTATGTTATTTATTGCGATTGGGGTTGAAACAACAATTGCTGTTATAAGAAGCAAATATGGAATAAAATAAATTCTATTACCAGAAGCATATATGCTTGGTGATAATCCTAACATAGATGTTGTGGCAATGGTTCCAATAATCATTGTGGATATGAAAATTGAAGTGACATTAAAATTAAGTGATATTACGGTTGGAAATATAATGAGTGCTGTAAGTATCATGGCAAAAGACACCCTAAACACGGAGAGTGTCGAGAAAAGATTGCTTTCAGAAAAATGTATGGCTTGAAAAATAACTGGCGGTGTATGTATAATATATAGTGTGATCAAGATACAGCAAGAAATTAGAGGGAATATTTTTGTTTTTTTCTTGCATATAATAGTACTGGAAAAAGCTAGTAATGCTGGGATAATTGATTTTACAGAAAATAACATATCTGCATATAAGTTAAGTCCAAGCATAGATCTTTGGATTATATTAAAATTACCATACTCTTTAAACCAATGTTCTATCTCTGCATAATACCTGACTTTATTTCCTGGGCAAGTTGCAATATAAATAATAACTAATAGTGAAATCCCCATCGCATTTAATAATGGTTTTGTATTGTAATTGTTTGTTTTGCAAAAAATTAACAGTGTGGTGCATAATAATACATTGACTACAGCTATCTGTTCATTGAATGATGATAAAAAAAATAACAAATAGCAAATTAGAGATTGAGTTTTCTCGTGGTTTTCCATATTGATTTTTCTTATAAGTAGAGAATAACCAATAAATGCAATAGCACTTGGCCACAGATAGTTGAATGATCCTGTTATCCAAATCGCGGCATTGAAAAAAACATCGCTTGGCATCATAACAATCAGTAATAATGACATGATTGAAGTGTTTATTTTATAGTAAAGGTTGTTTTCTCTCTGAAAGATAGAGCAAATGCCAATAATTAATGATGAAAACATTGCTGCATTAATTAAAGACCAAGCATAAAAATGATTAATAAGATTTATTAATGCATATTCAATCCATGTTCGTGATGACCATGTGAAATATCTATCTATGAGCCACTTGATGTGATCCGGTTCTGATATTGATTTCTCGGAAAACCAAATGTCATCTGATACTAGTGTATATTGATTTAAATGAAGAATAGTTAAACCAATAAAAAAAAGCAAAAGAAAGCATATGTAATTTGATTTAATCATTTCTTATCCTTAATAATATATTTAGGTCTATTTTTTACTTCAATATATATTCTGCCTATATATTCTCCGAGAACACCAATCCCGATCAGTTGCACGCCACCCAAGAAAAGTATTGATACAAGCAGGGAGGGATACCCGCGTACTGGGTTACCAAAGACAAGGGTGTCTATAATCATCCATGCACCATATAAAAACGAAATGCTTGCAACAAACAAGCCTATATAAGTCCATACGCGAAGAGGAAAGGTTGAAAAACTTGTGATACCTTCCAGTGCCAGATTCCATAATTTCCAGCCATTAAATTTTGAGATGCCAGCAACACGCTCTGCGCGTACATATTCAACGACATCTGTCTGACCACCCACCCAGCTCAGTATGCCTTTCATGAAAAGATTGCGCTCAGGCAACAGTTTAATGTTCTCCACAACCTCACGAGACATGAGTCGAAAATCTCCGACATTTTCCTCGATCTTTGGGGTGCTTATTTTGTTGTGTAACTTATAGAACCACTCAGCTGTCTTACGTTTCAGTCGTCCATCAGTTGAGCGGTCTGAACGTTTCGCAAGCACCATGTCAGCACCAGCCTGCCACTTTTCAATAAGATGAGGGATAACCTCAATAGGGTCTTGCAGGTCGACATCAATAGGAATTACAGCATCGCCGCTTGCATGGTCTAACCCTGCAAATAAGGCTGGTTCTTTACCAAAGTTGCGTGTAAATGACAGCGGAACAACTAGCGGGTCTGAAACAGCCAGCGCGTTAATAATTGACTCTGTGGCATCTTTACTTCCGTCATTTATGAATATAATTTCTACTTCATATGGCTTCAACTCTTGGAATTCACGTACCGTCTTATAGAAAACAGGTATCGCTTCTTCTTCATTGAAGACAGGAACGACAAGAGATATTTTCATTTCGCATCCCTAAAGACAATGAACTTTGAATAGACGAAACCGCACACCAGGCTGATGGCGGAGAAGGTGATAAGAGTGACTATTGGAGGAAGTGAGCATTTATCAGCAGCCCAACCAACAATCGCACTTAATATTCCCATGAATCCCACGTATAACATGTAGCGCATCGCTGTAGTCGATGCTTTGAATGTGAATCTTGCATTCGCGAAGAAGCTAAAGCTCACAGCCACTACGAAACCTGTGAAGTTTGCCAGGGCCTGACTGGTATGTGCGGCATAGATACATACACCAAAAACCACCCAGTGTATAAGTGTGTTCAGCACACCTATAGATGTGTACTTTACAAATAACTTTAACATTTATTTAATCAATGAGCTCTGAAAGGCATGAAGTCTATCATCCAAGTCTCAATTGATCGATACTTGCTATGTCTGATGAGACAAAACTGAGACACATAAGGCCTCACAATGGCTTGCAAGGCTTTACATGTTTTGATGTGGTGGGACGTGAGAGCGCAGTGTTGATGGGATAATCTCTTGAATTACAAGCGGATTCTTATAATTCGTAATGCGAAGGTCGTAGGTTCGACTCCTATTATCGGCACCATTCTAACGTCTCCCCAAGTCTACTCAAGTATTTAAAAACCTCTTATAATCAGTATATTAATGCCCCTTTTAGTCTTTTGACGTCTATTTAAGTACCCCAAACTCTACAAGCAATTGAGGGGATTTGCTGTTCAGTTTAGTGGAGATACCCCCAAGTGAAACTCAATGCCCGTCAAATAGACACTGCCAAGCCAAAAGAGAAGGCTTACAAGTTGGCTGATGGTGGTGGTCTGTACCTCCTGGTAAAACCTGGTGGAGGAGAATATTGGCGTCTCAAGTATCGTGTAGCTGGTAAAGAGAAGCTGTTAGCACTAGGTGTGTATCCTGAGGTCACCTTAGCTGATGCTCCTGCAAAACTTGAAGAAGCTAAAATAGGTATCTCTGGGGGAATCGATCTGATGGAAGTGAAGCGAGAGGAAAAGATTGCCCGGGAAACGCAGTTAAACAACACCTTCAAAGATATTGCCCTTGAGTGGCACAGTAACAAATTATAATCACAATAATAGTGTATATAATTATACATTGTATGCTTGGTAATCATATAATGATAAAAGCTTCCGATAATCAGTATGAGATTTGCCCTTAAACTCCTGGACATGCTTTTCTAAATCTTCCAATGGTATATGTCCATTTATACAAATAAAATTCTAGTGATAAATACCTTCAGGTATGATTAGACAACATCTTTATTCGATGGGGGTTAATCTATATTTGATATCTTTCTTTTAAATAACAACGCCATTAAAAACGCTTTGTTTAATGACGTTTTTTTATTGTTTCCTATATAAAGCCTAACCAGCATAAACATTGGTGGCTCTTATGCTCATTGTAATTAAATGAGAGTGTGATTAATGTCTTTATATATTCTGGTAGTTATTCTCTCCAGAAGAATACATTGTAAGAAGATGACTGTTAGTATGTTTTAACATCAATTAACATTAAGGTTTGATAATAATTTTTTGTTGGCGAGTTCAAATGTTTTCATTTCATCATCTGATAGCCCGCTCCAGATTTTCTTTAGCATTACATTTTGAGTGTTTATTAGTTTTTGAGCAAGTGTAACTCCGTCAGGGGTTAAGCAAATACTTTTGCTTCGACGATCGTTTTTATTATTAATTCTTTTGGCAATATTCTTTTTTTCTAATTTGTCTATGATGTGTGTGATGTTTGTTTTGGAGAATTGTAACTCCTTGTAAATATCAGAAGGGGACTGGCAATAATCATCAGACATATATAATGAAACTAACACCATAAATGTTGAAGTGTTTATTCTATACTCGCTCAATTCATTTTCTATAATACTCTGGATTTTGTCATTTACTCTAATATATAAGTGTATTAACAGACTCTCCTGAGCCGGGTATGCCGGATTTTTGATTTTTTTGTAGTTTGTTATAGTTTTTAATAAATCTATATTATTCATAATTCCACCACACGGCAAAAGAAAACTCATGAAGATTACTCAACCTGAGTGTTACATGAAGTATCGTGAACGCCGGAAAATCTAAGTTCCAGCCTGTACCGTAATCAGATAATCGCAGCAAAGGGACAAAGCAATAGTCCCTTTGCTGCACAGCATCAGAATGAATAACGAATATTAGCGTTTATCGCATCATCTGTGTTGTATTTACCGAATGCAGAGCGTTCAACTTCCAGCCCCAGACGCGTATTGTCGCCAAAACGGGCATTTAACCCCACACCGTAAAGCATACGACCGTCTTTTCTGCCATTAATCTGATGTTCTCCCGCTGCATCCTTCAGGTGAACGTCAGCACTGTCCGTCAGATCGAACTCATAATGCAGGCCGGCACGGGCTGTCAGACTCCAGTCCTTACCACTGAAGGTTTTACCGGAAACAACGCCGGTTCTGCCTACCAGAGGATTAACGCTGTTACGACGCATTGAGACATCCATTCCACTGTCGTTCCAGTTAAATGTTTGGCCCTGCAGTCTTCCCCAGACCAGTTCCGCCTGAGGTTCAACAAACGTCGTATCTGTCAGATGATAACGGTATCCGACTTCTGCACCTGCATACAGTGAATGGCTGCGGAAGTTCTGTTTACCAGCTCCGGCAAAGTTCAGGTCATATTTGTTTTCATTGTGAATATATTTGGCAATCAAATCAAAGTAAGCGCCGGACCGGAACAGACCACTGGCATAGAAACCACCACCCCATGATTTTGTTTTACCGCTGTACAGGCCTGCTGACGCATCTGTGTCAGTGTAGGTGGCCATCACGCCGGTAAACAGGTCCATACTTCCCAGTTCGTGCTTACGGTCAGCCCCCATCTGCAGCAGGGTATAGTGGTCAGTGAAACCGCCATCAGCAGAGCCGGAACCGTTCAGCAGACGCACCCACGTACCGGCTTCGCCGTTAATATCCCTCAAATCGCCCATGCGTTTGTTCAGGTTGTTAACTTCAGTGATGAAGTTGTTATAGCTGATGTGCATGAATGTGGCGGCAGCCTTACCCTGGCCGTCGTTACGTGCAACCTGGTAACCATCGAGGACCCACTCTTTTTTCCCGTCCTCTTTTCTGACACTAAGGGTGGGGGTGACATCACTGAATCCCACAACCCGTGTTGATGCCCTGAACAGATTATCAGCTGTCGCTTCAGGTGCGCTGACCAGTGGAATATCAAGCGTGTCCTTGTCAGAGGGTTTTTTCAGGAAGTTAACCCAGATGCTGTTGTCATGACCTGTTGCCGACTTGTTTATCACCAGTTTGTCTGCCTTGTTAAGGTCTGTACGCATGACAAATGCTGACTGAACCGCGTCCAGATTATCTGTTGTCAGTGTCGTGAACGGTGATGTTCCCCCGTTAAAACCGACTATTGTCCGGTTAAGTTTCATATTTCCTGCCGTGGAGTTTCCGTTCATCGACCACTGGGTGTCTGTCATGCTGACGGTGGCATCCGGTGCATTCAGACTCCCGCTCCAGGTATTGCGGTACCCGTTAAACAGGCTGTACAACATCTGATTCTGAAGAGTCAGGTCAGGACTCAGTTCCCCTTCCCCTCCGAGGGTGACAGTCCCTTTATCCTGAACATTGATATTACCTGACAACATACTGTACGGCCCCACGTTCAGGCGGGCATCGTCTCCCTTCAGGTTCCATGAACCGGCATAATCGTATACAGGTAAAAGTGTGTGAGATACCTCATCAGGACGGCTGTTCAGACTCAGGGTGGCATCAGAAATATTCACTGGACCGTCAGAAACAAAACTCTGACTGGCCAGAGCATTTGCTCCCTTGTTCAGATTCAGGGCGGTACTGGTCAGCGTTGAGTTCCCCAGAACGGCACTGTCTGAGGAGATATTCACGGTACTGTTGTTCGCCTGTATTCCGCCATTGAATATATCATTGATATTCAGCACTGACTGATTATCCAGGTTGACGGTGCCGTTGAAGACACTTTTATCTGCATCTTTAGTTGCAACAGATGTGCCTTCTTCAAGGGTAAAGGCTGTTCCCTGGCCATCTTTTTTGTCGATAAATACCCGACTGTCGCCCAGCGTGACGCTGGAGTTATCTGCCTGGATGGTTGTGTTCAGTGTGGCATTGCGGCCCAGACCAAAGTCTGTATCTTTTAACACGAGCGAACCAAAGCTGAACGTCCTGTTCTCCCAGTCATCCTGTGTAAATGAGGTGGGCTGTGTCAGAACGGAATTGTCGCCCAGAGACGAGACTGTATTTGCAATACTCTGAGACGTTGAAGCATGGATAACCGGGTGGCCCTGAATGGTCAGACGACCGTTTTCCTGAGTAAATGTACCGGACATATTCGCTGAGCCGTCCATAACCAATGCGCCGGTTGTACCCGGGGTTGCTTTATTTGAGAAATTAATATTTCCCAGCAACTTGCCATGATACAGATACCCTTTATTATTAATTCTGTTTGCAAGCAGCGCCTGTGCACTGTTCTGGTCATGTCCGACATATTCCCAGTGCTCGTTACTGACCTGACCGGTAGGGAACCAGCCATAACTACTTGTTTTCAGGATAAAATAATCGACGGTATGAGTATAGGGATTATTATAAATATATAATGAACCTACTGTTCCCCTGTTTGATGATGACCATTCATTAACTTTTACGTCTGCCGGATGCGTCTGATAATCCAGAGTGATATTAGCCGTTTTATCACTGCTGTTACCGAGAGTTGCGCCATAATCGGCGGCATTCAGCTTATGAAATGTCAGGTCATTCCCGTTAACATCCAGAACACCCCCCCGGTAGCCCCAGGATATATTGTCCGGATTAACCTGCTGGTTGTCTGCCAGCACGACTGTCGGGCGGCCGCTGGCAATATTCACGCTACTGAATGCCTGAACGTGTCCTGAACTGTCAGCCTGCTGATTGAGGACAACGGTCCCATCCCCGACTTTCAGGCCGCCCTCATTAACACCGGTTCCCTGTACAACCAGGGTTCCTTCGCCGATTTTATGCAGGTTGTCACCTTTCACACCATTAACCTGCCAGTTTACGGAGGCATCCTTGTCCACAATAATACCGGCCCCGGTCCAGGTACTTCCGTTTGAAGTGGTGACAGTGTAGTCATCAGTAAATGTCAGTGAACCGGCACCCTGCGTGACAGAGTTTTCCAGGTCAATCTGACCATTATGTCCCAGGAATGTCAGATTTTTACCTGCGTTCAGGTCAGAACCTTTTTGCCCGTGCATGGCATATTCATCGGAACCCTGTTTCAGAGAGCCAGTGCCGGTGCTGCTGTCAAATTTCCATTGCAGGGGGGCGCCGGATGAGGCATTAAAAAAGACGGGAGCGTCATTATCCTCTGAATAGATCTGTGAGAGAAAACTCTGAGGAATAAGAGAATATATCAAATTGGTCCCCCCTCCTACTCCCGAGTAAACACCGACCAGTTCCCACTGCCCTTTGGCCGTATTCCAGCCAAATAATGGAGAACCACTGTCGCCGGCCTCTCCAAAAGAGGGCAGGATGCTATGATCATGTATGTTGCCCCCCATATACAGCTGAATGCCGTCTGAGCCGTGATAAAAGAATGATGTCGGGAGTATTCCTCCTGTCAGATAACCATACCCACCTGTTACCCAATGTCGCTTACCCTGACTATCCTGAATATACTGACTTCCCGAACCAGCCCTGTAGAATGCCGAGTATTTTGAAGGGTTCAATATATCAGCTGTTGATGAGCTGGTTACGGTAGCCGGAGCAACCTCAGTTACGAGCTTATCAAGTCTTGGTGTGTGGAGATCAGATGAACTGTGTTCATTACGATCCACAATATGGTAACTGTTCTGACCATCACCGAAGCTGACGCTCTGATATCCTTTATTATGTTTTACACTGGCTATATATTGCGGGTTAATTAATGTTGCAACGCCGGGATTTGAGCTTACATTCACACTGCTAAAATCAACCATGGGCGCTTTATCAAGATGTCCTACTAATTCCCCTTTATTATTAAAAATAGGAATGTTTGTTGCGCCAGCCTGAAACTGCCCTTTGTTTTCTGCAAAGTCGCGGTATGTCTGGTAAGGATTGTTGCCACCAACCGTTGATGCACCAGCAACGGTTGGGAGTAATGCAGATAGTGCCAGAGAGGTAAGTACTGAAAGTCTTTTTCCTCTGCGGGTACTCCCTTTACATACCCTTCGGGCTAGTTCAGAGACAACCTTTACTGTGTTAGTAATATAACAATATTTTAGAGCGTATATTTTATTCATAGTAAATGATTCCGGAACGTATATTCCAAAGTTACATTAATAACCATAGACAATTTCAAACGAAAGCATTGTTGAATTGCGCGCTAATTATTAATTAGCTATATAATTATAAATGTGACATATGTCACATTTATTTTTGCTTAAAACTACAATATTTTGTAGTTGCATGCATTCTTTGTCTGTGGTTTTCATTGGTGGTAATGAAAATGTTGTTTGCTTTTTCTCAGGTGTTTTGACTTATGACTTAAAGTCATAAAATATGCGACGCTAATACAACTACAGAAAAATGGTATATATGGATATCGACGATATTTGTTGATTTTTATTTTAAATTGCGTGGCGGTTCAGAGCGGATATATATATCACCATACCATCATCTGTTTTTCTGAAGTTCAGATTAGTTTTAACACACTGTTTTCCATCTTCGTTGATTACAACAGTCTTTTTAATGTATTTACGAATGGCATCATTCGACGTTCTAACGGATTTAGTCGATGGTGGGGTAATTAATAAAACATTTGCTGTAATCAAAAACGGTAATGTCTTCAATTGATAGAAGTTTCTGGTAATCTACTGGTATTTAAGGTTTTCCATGGCTACCGTTACTGTTCATTGTCCGCGCTGTAATTCCGATAAAGTTTATCGACATGGTCGTAGTTGTTCCCAGCATGAGCGTTTCCGTTGTCGTTCATGTAAACGTGTTTTCCAGCTCACTTACTCTTATGAAGCCAGAAAACCCGGCTTTAAGGAGCTGATCGTTGAAATGGCGCATAATGGCACAGGGGCCGTGATATCGCCAGAACACTGAAAATCAGCATCAATACCGTCATACGGACATTAAAAAGCTCTCGCCCCAGCGGATAACATCTGCGTCAGTCAGCTCACGCTGATGTTGCCCTTATCTGTGAACTTGATGAGCTGTGGAGCTTCGTTGGCAACAAGGCGCAACAACACTGGCTCTGGTATGCGTAGAACACTAAAACTGGCGGTGTGTTGGCTTACACTTTCGAGCCACGGAATGATGAGGCCTGTCGGGAATTGTTAGCCCTGTTGACTCCGTTCTGTATCGGCATGGTGGCCGCGATGACTGGGGCAGCTACGCCAGAGAAGTGCCGAAGGAGAAATACCTGACCGGCAAAATCTTCACGCAACGTATTGAACGTAACAACCTGACCCTCCGCACCCGCATCAAGCGGCTGGTAAGTAAAACAATCTGCTTCTCGCGTTCCGTTGAAATCCACGAAAAAGTCATCGGTTCCTTCATTGAAAAGCACATGTTCTACTGATTGGAAGCACTACCCAACGTTCAACTTATCATCATAAGTATAAAAATCACAAAATGGGAGGTAAGAGTCTTTACCTGGATTGTCTCGAAATGCAAAGTGTGCTTGCTTTACAACTAAATCTGGGGGTATCTAATGATTGCGTAATAGTTTTTTTATATACATATCAATGTCTTGCTTTTTACAATCTGTTTATATTATCCATTTTAAATCAATAGGTTACACATCGTTAATACCTTCCTTATTTTTTGATTGGGACAGATTTGGGACCGATGGGTTCAGGATCGAATCTATTTACCGTGCGTGTTCGGTAAGGTGATTAGGTGCGAGGTGAGCATATCGACGAACCATTTCGAGAGTTTCCCATCCGCTCATTTTTAAGTGCAAGCAGGGAAACACCGGACTAAACCTATCAGCTGTTCATTAATATGCCATGGCGGCTTTGAGCCGCACGCATGGGGTGTGGCAAGCCTGATGGATGTTGCTGTGCTTGTGGTGGCGTGTTTGCTGGTCTGGTTGTTGGTTAATCGCGAAAATCATTATGCCAGAGGAATACCACAGGACGTTCAGGTTTTGCATAAAAAAGCCCACCATTAAGGTGGGCAAAAGGAATGATTTATATTCTCTGAGAGAAACATTACATTTCTCCTTGTCACTTCTAACATAAAAATATGGAGAAATAATGGAGCTTATATTAATTGGCGATTAGGTAACCATGTGGTTATACAAAACAATACAGTTCTTTACATTTGCCTTGTTTTATGAATACTCCTAAAGAGGTGTATAACATAATGGTACAAGCAGGGTAGATATGAATATATTTGAACAAACTCCACCAAACCGCAGACGTTATGGTCTTGCTGCATTCATTGGGCTGATTGCTGGCGTTGTTTCCGCATTTGTTAAGTGGGGGGCAGAAGTTCCATTGCCACCACGTAGTCCGGTTGATATGTTTAATGCAGCGTGTGGTCCGGAATCATTAATCAGGGCTGCAGGCCAAATTGATTGCTCCCGTAACTTTCTCAATCCTCCGTACATTTTTCTTCGGGATTGGTTGGGACTGACAGATCCAAATTCGGCTGTTTATACCTTCGCCGGGCATGTCTTTAACTGGGTTGGTGTAACGCACATAATCTTTTCGATAGTTTTTGCCGTTGGTTACTGTGTGGTCGCTGAAGTATTTCCGAAAATTAAACTTTGGCAGGGCTTACTGGCAGGTGCTTTAGCGCAACTTTTTGTTCATATGATTTCATTCCCTCTCATGGGACTTACGCCACCTCTCTTTGATCTTCCGTGGTATGAGAATGTCTCTGAAATTTTTGGACATTTAGTCTGGTTCTGGTCTATTGAAATTATTCGCAGAGATTTACGAAACAGAATTACCCATGAGCCAGATCCTGAGATCCCTTTAGGCTCAAATAGATAATGCTTTGAATGATAAAAATGGCGCAAGTATAGCGCCATTTTTATAGGTTAAAAACGTTGCTTTTCATATTCTGATGCGGACAGTCAGTGATCATATCGCGCTACTTCAGGATGATGTAGATCCGGAGAACGCTACAGAAGAAGAGGCATTGTTGCTGGAAAATGGAAGAAGTTTCAGGTTTTGTTGTCCCTGAAAAACGAAGCCCCGCTATTACAGCTGGCGGGGCAATGCAATTAATTATTGTATATTTATAACGGTGTTAGCCCGTATTTAGCTCTTGCACGATTGCAAGCCTCATTGACTTCACCGTTCTCACCAGACATGGCGAATTCTCTGCATGTGGACGATCGATTTTCATATATCGTGCAGCAGGCATTTTTGCCCGGTGTTCCTGCAAGGGCAATACATCGGGGATTTTTCTGATTAGTACCGCTCATGCATCGGTGAAAAGGGGATATTTGTTCAGTGAGCCTGGCGGGAATGGTACCGCCAGCATCGTCGGCTTCGGCCCAGTAAAAAGAGACGCGGAAAAATGCACAACAGGCACCACACGTCATGCATGGATTCAGATTGCTCATAATTCACCAGTACAGCTATAAATCGTAAAGATAACTGCGGTACGTCGTATGCAGGGACGTATCGCGGTTGGCTGGTGTACTTTCGATAGTGTGAGTATTGAATGATTTCCAGCCGTTACCGATTTTACGTCCTAATTAGTGAAGAAACCACTCGTTAGCAGGCCGCCTGGTACCTTTCCGTGTCTCCTGAACACTGTGGTGTGCATATGAGAAAGCTCATCGTTACAGGTGACATTGACGATCGCTTCCACATCATTTAAACGATTTTTGAGTCTCTGAGGTGGAATTCTTCCCTCGTCTGATGGATAAGTCTTAGTCCGCCGAAGGGGGCTTAGCCGGACAGGAATCGCTAATCTTAATGAATTTGTCGTTATAGACTAGATAATGATTCCCCGGCTGACGTAACTCAGGCTGATGAACCACGTCTCCCGGACGTAGATACCAGGCATCGCCTTCCTCTTCGGTCGAATCACATCCTGGTTTAATCAGTAGCTTAAACCACGTGTTGCCGGTGTTACTTACCGTTCCGGTCACCTGATCGAAGGACCATTTAAACTGAACCTGACGTGGTCGTACTACCAGAATGGTATCCATCACCACCACCGGCTCCGTGCTGACCTCACCGCCGGTTGGGCTGCGTTTTGTCAGGTTACGAGTGGGGACCTCGCGAAATGAGACCCGGTAGTAGCGCTCGCGGTTATCCCGTGGACCATGATAGTAAAATTTAAAATACTCGCTCTCACCAGCCTGCAACGCCAGCTGGCGGGGGGCGAAAAGTAGTTCACCATCCACCGGTCGGGTGCGCAATTCACTGCTGCCCGGGCTATCAATAGCACTGATGGCAATACGGTATATCCGCGCGCTTTTGTTGTTATTCACGACACGTTTGCTGACAAAGTCAGTCTCGGACGGCAGTGAAAAAGTCAGATTGCCGACCGAAATCGCCTGTGTCAAAGGTGCCGCCAGCATACAGACCACTGTCAGCAGGGCCTTAGTTAATGTTACGCCACGTCGCCTGAACATGAATCTCTCCTGAAGCGCTGACTTCGCCAAACCAGCCGTTATCATCTACCGTACGCAGAGAAATGGCGTTATCCATTGGAATCGAAAATTTGACTGTGGTCTTATCCATCTGCCCCACTTCGCCAGAGATATCAGTCCACGGTGTGGTCAACCACAGCGCATCGGTCATATCCCGCCAGCTATCATCGCACCCGGCATCGTAGGTTTTTGTAGCTCCGTTGCGGGTAATAAAGGAAAGTGTCGCCGGGAACGGTACTTTCGCCTTACCGTCATCGGAGCTGAAGACACAATAGGAGCGCCCGCCAATCACCTGCGCGGGTCCGGTCACCTTGATCAGCACTTCGTCGGCAGCTGTTTTACCGCTGGTGGTTACGATATAGCCGAAATCAAGTGCCGACTCGCCGCTGCCGACATATCCCTCCCGCGACGGTGTCTGAGTATATTCATCGGAGATAATACTGATGCTGAAATCACGGGGTTTGATAATCAGCGTGTTGGAGGTAGAAAATTCATACCAGCCAGACTCCGGTGATGTGGTGTTCTGAAAGCGAAAGTTGAACAGATCTTTGGTGTTGATATCGCTGATCCCGAGGTTCACCATCTGCTTAAAGAAGTTGCTCGAGAAGAACACATAGATCGAGTCTGCGCTCTTCATCTCGTTGAAGGTGTAGTAATAGGCAGTATTGCTCACCGGTTTCCATGAACTGCCATTCAGACTGAACTGCATATCGTACGCCCCGACGGCCGAGGCTAACGACGAGTTGGCGATCGCCGGGAATATATGGATTGAGGTGTTGCTGAGTCCGTTCGTTTGCAGGGTATAGTTAACCATCTTACAACTTAATCCTGAACGGCTGCCGATGGTTTGCGTCCGGCAGTCGGCATTCCCTTCGCCCAGAGTCGGTACTCCGTCGCTGTTGATAAATACTTCCGCCAGCGAGTGGGTATTTATCAACCGCAGATTTGCTGCTTTCGTATGGGTGACGTTGCGAACATACCAGTTGCCGGAGGCCTGATCCTTACAGCGTGCGCCGCTGCTGGCGTCATAGTTCACAGAGGTCTGGCAGGCATTGATGGTCATTGTAAAGCTGCTGCCGACGGGCATTTGTTGCAGATACTGGTAAAACGCGTCTGACAACATGCCGTGCATCCACTTCGCGCCGCCGCTGGTCACCGTCGCGCCATAAAATCCACTGGCGTCGGTGGTTTGCGGCAGGATAAGACTGGTGGTCATATTACACCCTGCGTACCAGTTGATGCAGCGCAAGCCAGTTAAAGGAGATGAAACTGGTGAATTTTCCAGCCACATATCAAACTTCCAGTTGGTATAAAGGCCGGTGTTGTAACCGTTATCAATGTAGCCGAGGCTTTGCTGATAGATGGTTCCTGAACCATTGTATTTTAAACCGGTCCAGCGGTTGGCACCGGTCAGGCGCGGATCCAGCGCCCCGCCAGGAGTGACGAAAAAGTTGTCGTCTGAGTTGTTTTCGACAAACACAAACTCGCGTGCCGGAGCATCCGCCCAGGTTGTTTTGCTCACTGCCGCTCTGAGCGCGGTTGCAGGCCAGATTAGCGCAAAGATTATCATCGCTATCAGTAGGTTAACTCTCATTCTCTTCTCCTGTCTGCGTCACCGCCGCCCACGATGAGAGGCCGCTGCAGACCACATCACCGACCCAGACGGCACCGCGCGCCTGGTTGAGTTCCAGTGCCACTTCGCAGGTTTTATTGCCACTGTAGCGAAAATCGATAGTGGGGTATTTCTTATCCACGTCCATGACAAACTCGCCGTTTTCATCGGTTCGGGTTCGGCCGATATGGTTGTTAATCCGTGCGTTAGCCAGCAGTGTGCCGTCTTCCGCACGGATACGACCGGAGACGGTAACCATCTGCTTCACCTCTGGCTCAATGACAGCGACATTGCCTGGATAGAGAGTCAGATGACTTTTGCGACCGCTGACGATATCGTAACTGTCGAGTGAATTTTTGCTGTTCTGTAACTCCACCTCATATCTTCCATAGGGAGAGAGCGGGAGATAGTTACGCTTGCCGTTAAGCGGGAAAATCCGCCCGTTGATTTTGGCGCTGATCTGACCATCGTTCTCCAGGCCAGTGTCGAATATCACCCCAGCGTTGCCATCGGTCCGCCCGCTGGCAGCGATGTTTTTACCCTGCCAGCCGACGCTGCCGTTGGCGGTCAAATTAGTATTGATGTAGCCGTCCGCCGCGCTATTGACGTTCAGCGTTCCGCTTGCGTAACGAGCGTCGAACTGTGCATACGCCCCACCGCTGAGGGTTTTGTCATCACCGGTATCGCCGGAGATGGCTCGTGACAGATTGGCACCAACAGTGCGAATGGTTCCTTCATCAAACTGTTTGCGTGCTGACAGGTTTGCCATGGTGTAGCCGTTTTGATGGGTCATCCCTGCGCTAAACCAGTTGCCCAGTGGTAGCGAGAGATCGAGAGCGATATATTTCCCTGTATTGGCGCTGCTGTCGCCGTTGTTATAGCGCTGAATACCGGCCCGCAGGCCAAGCGAACCAAAGGTACCGCTGTAGACACTTTGATAGTAATCTGCCGTGTAATAATGGCTGTTGTAGCGGCGGTCATCATTGTAGCTGATGCTGAACGTACCCAGCTTCGACCACAGTGAGTTCAGGTTGAGTGTGCCGCCGATTGCACGGTTGTCGGCATCGCTACGTCGCAATTGATTGCCAATGCGGGTTTTTTCCTGGTTAACCCACAGCGAACTGAAGCCTCCAGGTAGAGTGGCGCTGATGCTGGCGATGTTGCTCCATGAGCTGTCACTGGCCAGCATGTTTTGCAGGTTAACGTTGATCGCCCCCCCAAGCGGAAGCGTCAGACGGGTTTCACCCACTGCCTGATTATCGTATCCATATCCCGTTGCCGCCCAGCTAAACGTACTCAGTGAGCCGGAGGTCGAGGCACCTGCCAGCCAACTCTCTTTGGCTGGTCGCGTCTTTTTCCCGTTTTCCGACCAGCGATCCATATGAAAGCTACCGCCCCATATCTGCCACGCCAGCGGTGCACCGACGCCACGCCCCCGGCTAAACAGCTTATTGACCCGCTGGGTGCGTTTGCTGATCACGCGACCGTTAACGATTACCTCAACTTCCACATCGTAAATACCGTACGGTAGACCCCGGGTATCCACTTCATGATTGCCCATGGTGAAGTTCTGAACGCTTAGTAGCCGCCCATCACGGGTGAGATGTACTTCGCCCGCCGCCGGTAAAAAGGCGATCACTGGCGTGGCCGACTGGCTGCTGTCGAAGATGGTGGAGCTGGCCTGGTTTCCCCAGGAAAGGCCGTAAATCTTCCCTGCTGAAATGGCGGTCATCGGCCCTAAGGACTGCAAGTTCCAGGTGTCGAGCATTCCACCGGCAAATCGGTGACCAGCAAAATCGCGTTCATACATCGCTTTATATAATTCACTGTCCTGTTGACCGCTACCAATCCCGTACAGTGAGCCGTCGAGCACCACGTGATGTTCGCGCAGCGCAGTAACGTTATTCAGCGACAGATAGCTGGATGTGTTGTTCCCGCCGTTACGCAACTGGTTGTTATAGACGCCGAAGTTATAGCTCAGATTACTGCTGAGGGTGTTAACACTGGACTGCCCGATGTCTTCGCTACGTGAGCGTAGTACGGTGCCCAGCGCTTCGCGCTTGACCACCAGCTGCAGCAGCAGTTGGCGCAAGCTGAGATCCAACTGCGCGTTGTCAGTCAGGGGGATGGTAAGGGCCTCATTGAACGGGGCGTTGGCCAGAGTCATCAGCTGCTGTCGAGTTTGTTCGCTGACACTGGCGTTATCTTCACTCTCTTCCAGCTGTATTTTTCGGATGCGTAACTGTCCATCATCCAACCAGATAAAAGCGCTGCCGATTCGCTGATCGTCCTGGCGACCCTGGCTACCGGCGAGATGAATATAAAGCGGGACGCTCATGCCGTCCTGGAGCGCCTGACTGAAGGCCTGCGGAATAATCACCCCACCTATTTGCTGCGCACTTATGTCAGCAGCGCTGGCATCGGGCTGAACGAACAAAAAGACCATGCCGAAGGCAAACTGGGCTTTCAGTCCTGGGGAGAACCGTCGTAAAGGCATTGTCGTTATCCATCTGCACAGCTATCTATTTCACGGGAATGAACTTATCACCCTGCCAAAGTGCAACCCGTCCTTTGTTATCCGCCGTGTCCACGCGGGTAAAACGACGCGACTTGCCCGGCATCAGGTAGTAATTCTCTTTACACTCCTTACCATTGGCGGCTTTCAGGCAGGGGCCGTAGGCGAGGATCCGCAGCGTCGCATTTCCTGTATTTGTCAGGGAGCCGTTGGCGTACTGAAAGTGGTAGTTCGCCTGGCGGGGTGCGACGACCAGAATGGTGCCGATGCGGGCGGAAGCAGTGGCCACAGCGCTACGGTTGGCATTATCGCGCTGCGCATCACTGAGGGCCTGATCAAACCAGACAATGCGGTAGTAGCGCTCTTTTTCATCTGCTGGTCCCTTATAGAAGAAGCGGATCACTTCGCTGGCTTGGGCGGGTAGCAGCAAGCTGGCGGGAGTGAGTAGCAACTCATCCGGCTTGTCCATTGCGATAACCTGCCCGTCGTCAAGCGGTGAAGAGAGCCGTTCGAGACGGATATTGATGAGGCGGCCACTGTCGGTACTGTTTTGGATCGTTTTGCTCAGCGTGCTGCTGTCACTGTTCATAAACGATGATATATCGCCGACATCCAGCGCCTGGGCCGGTGATATTCCGGAAAACAGCAGAGCGAGAGGCAGAAGGTGCTTTTTCATAACAATTCCGTCCAGGAATAAAGCAGGGGGGTACCCCTGCTGGTACATCAGAGAGATTAACTGGTCCAGGTAGCGTCGAACTGTACGCTAACGTCGCCGCTCCAGATGCCTTCCGGTAGAGTGCTGTAATCGGTTACTGCGGTGGTACCATTGGTGGTGCCGCTGATGATGGAGAAAGTGAAACCATCCTGTGCGGTGGTACGATTGCTGGCATTGTAACCGTTAGCCAGTGGGCTAAGGTTGCCGCCCAGTACGCCGTTGGCGGTATCGATCATCACGGTATCGCCAGTTTTTTCGACTGCCGCGCCGTTATAATCCACGCCCACATTCAGTGTGGAACCTGAGGTATCCAACTGGGTTAAGGTGTTGGTGATAAGACGTGAGGTCAGTTTAAAGGCGGTAGCCGTTGAGTCACCCTCGATAGCCACGTCAAATAGACCTTTTTGTGAGTTAAAACCTTTAATGCCTTCGGCATACTGGAACGCCAGGCTACCGAGTGGCGTCACAACCAGCTTACTGGTGGTGTCTTTTTTGGCTGTTGCTGACCAGGTCGCTACAGCCTGAGCTGTTACGTCAGCAGCCTGCGCTACACCTGTACCGGTAAACACCGTTACCAGAGCTATTGCCAGAACCTTTTTTTTCATTGCTTTTCTTCCCGAGTTGAATTGAGGACATGAAGTCCCGGTGAGTCATTTTTTAAAACTAACTTGCCTGGAGTTTACTGAACCAACTTATATAATTTTGAGTACAGCTTGGCCTCTGCATTACGCCGATGGGTATACACTGTCTTCACACTACAATTTTCAATTCTGGCAATCGATTTAGGCAGCATTCCCTGAGCCGTCATGCGGATAATTTCCATTTCCCGGTCAGTGATTTTATCTTTCTTAATATCTTTTCTCAGGAACCTGCCATTAATCACATAGGCCAGTTCTTTTCTAATATCACGACTCAGTCCAGCGTATACCACGCCCCTAATATTGCTGTTGTAATACCAATAATTTGCTAAGGCTTCTGACTTTCTGGCCGCAATCAATACGACCTGTTTCCCCTTTACCGCGGATAACCACTCATTATCACGGTTTATAAACTCAGTTAAAGAATCCGTATTGAGATTGATAAACACGAAATCTTTTCTGATTTTCTCCAGCGATAGATAAATTAATCTGTCGATATCCACAATCAGTTCAGATAGTCCTTTATAGAAGTAGGCGTCATGGGGAGACCAGATGTATTTATCAGAACGGTTTTGATATTCCATATGGTTTTTAACCTCATAGTCCCTGCTGTAATCATTTTGCCATGTCACTACTTTCCAAACCTGTAATTTTTACAGGTACATTCAGTTTTTTTAGTAAATCGGAAGTAAATAAGATACGTAGCACATATCAATATAGGTTAAACGAGATTAAGTTTTAATTATTTCGATTAGGTTTAAATTTATGTTTTTTTCCTGATGAGTGTCAATATGTGAACAGAAAATGAATTCCATGGTTAAGTCAATATTTACAAAAAATGAAAATATTGCTTTTTTGATAAGAAGAAAAAGACATTCAGTTTCATAAGGTTATTGGCAATATAACGTTCAATTCTTACTTGCATTTTATATTAGCCAGGAACTTTGCCCAGAGGTGTTAGGAATAGTCTTAATGTGTTGTGTAATGGACTAGTGAAAAAACAAGTTTAAATGATAAGAAATAGAATATAAAACTATAATAAGTCATAATTAAAGATGATTTGCCAATCAGTAAGGTGTTTTAATGGATTAACATGCCGCACAAAATGGTTATGGGTGTTCATTCCAATAAGTGATGGAAAATTAAACAGGTGTAAGTACGTCATCTGTCCGGTAAGCCCCCTAAGAGCCAAATTAAGTGAAGTTAAACGAAGACTGCCAGTTGTCACAGGAACGATGGCCTCTTTGCCAGGGCAATGCATTCAGTCATCTGTGCGCGTTACTCTAACTGGCACTCGAACGTCGGCGATGGGGTTACCGATGGATCTGGCCGTTCCTGTGGCGTAAACGTTTTTATGTCAGTACCAACAGATTTACCACATTTATCATCTTAACAGTTTGAGTGTAAATGCAGGCTGCGTCGCAAAGGGAGGAAACTGAGTGGCGTGTTCAGTCTAAAAGAGAGTTGATGCCAGCATACAGGGCGAAGCTGGTCAACAAGTCAACATTAATATAATGGAATATTCGGAGAGAAACGTCAGGCAGTTGACCTTAAATGAACAGGAAGATACATCCCCAGGAAAATTAATGCTGGTGTAATAAATACACCAACATTAATCCGGTCTGATTATTAATCAGACAAATATCGTTAATTCGTCGAATTTTAAATCAACGTTTCTTCTTACGACCCTGAACGGCCTTAAAACGTGGATTAGATTTACAAATCACATACAGCCGTCCTTTTCGCTTCACAATCTGACAGTCTGGATGGCGTTCTTTTGCGGTACGCAGAGAGTTAAGGACTTTCATCATGCCCCCTTTTTCGTGCTAACAAAACGACCAAAACGTTGGGTGAACCGTGCAACATTTCCTTCTGATGCCACTGTTCTCAGCTTCCCTGTATAGAACGGGTGCGATTTCGAAGAGACATCAATTGTTACGTACGGATACGTTACGCCATCCAGCTCAATCTCACGGTCTGTTTTGATAGTCGAGCCGATTTTAAAGTACTCATCAACGCTGGTGTCGTGGAACACCACAGTACGATACTCAGGATGGATATTGGGTTTCATCATTTTTACCTGTTATGTTATAACATAACCGTAAAGATACATGCTCATCCGGATCATTTCAACACCCAATCACTGTGACTATTTGTGGGATGTGGAATTTCCGCAACGGGGAAGTCTGGCATTGTTAGCAGCCATTGGCGACGCTCCCATAAACGCCTGGATGAGTGATTGATGATGGTTTCGCTGAGAGTATGGATTTTTCGAGAATGGAGGCTATCTCCACTTTACTGGCCGATGATTTATTGCAGCATGATTGATTACCTGACAATGTGTATTCCTCTCCCACGGATATAATAATTACTTACAAAAAAGGGAGAGGATGCATATTTTAAATATCACTGAAGTGAACAGTTTATTGCCGTTATTAATAGAAATGGAGAAATAAATAGGCGTATTCTACAATTGCGACAAAAACAACGATATTAATCAGTTTATGACTGATTTGCTGTACTTTATTCTCTTTCATTGGTACTTCCTCGCTTTAAAAAAGAGTGCACTTCGTAAGTGCCCTTATATAAATAACGAGTTTGGTCAACCAATTTTTTGACATGTATCACAAATTTGAATAGATGTATTACATCGGCTATCTTTTATTGTCCCAACGTCATTGATATATGTCGCCTGAAATCAGTTACGGGAATGAGTCTGATCTCAAGACTGGCCCAGTCCTGGCGTTGATTGGCGCTGAGGAGCATATCGCATCTCATCGTAACGTCGTATCTCCTGGGGTGTTATACAAGATATCGTTGTAGGTAACCAGGGAGAGGAATTGAGTTCTATTAAACCGTCAACTATGCCGGATACATACTGGATTACACTGCAGGCATGCCTTGCGAGAGAACGTGCCGCAGTGACGGGTTAATTATCTGAAAGAATTTGCGAGGCTGTATCGGTTACTCATTGATTTGATAGTTTTACTCTCGGGAGAGTAATCGATATTTAATCCATTAACGGAAACCAGCCAGTTCCTTTCGATGCCTGAATTTGATCCCATAGTTTATCCGGAATGGTTAATTCAGGAACGCGTTGTGGATTAAGGGCTGTTTGAATTTCATGACTTCTACCTGATTCAGCTAAAGTCACCCATTCTGGATTTATCACCAGCCCTTTACCGATCGCAACAAGTGGCAGGCCAGCGGAAATTGCTTCTTGAGCCTGAGACGGTGTGCGTATTTTACCTGCGGCGATTACCGGCACTCTGCCTGCAATATGATTTAAAATCAATTCAATAGTTCGGGGGCCATTTGGCGACTCAACAGGGTAGCTATCGTTAATACTGACCAGCGAGGTATGTATATACGAAATACCGGATGAAATGAGTCGATCAAGGAGTTTATAAGTATCCTCTATCCGCAGCCCCCCTGTTACAGATTCTTCAGGAGATATTCTGTAACCGATGGCAAAGGGCTTTGTCGCATATTCATAGACTACATTTTTTACTTCCTGTAATACGGCCAGCGGGAAGCGCATACGTCCTTCAAGATCTCCTCCCCATCGGTCATTACGCTGGTTAAATAGAGGGGAGAAGAAATTCTGCAGAAGGAATCCGTGCGCACCATGAAGTTCAACGCCATCAAAACCTGCTTTAATCGCCCTTTTTGTGACATCTCCGAATGCTCTAATGGTTTCCTGAATTTCGTTTTCAGTCATTTCCCTGCTTTGTACCACTCTCTTCATAAAGTCACCAGATTTTACGCTTGATGCGCTGGCACTAATAACATCGTAATTTGGCACAAGCTCCGGGATGGCTTTATTACCGGCGTGGAAAATCTGCAAAATAGCCGGAGCACCGCCACTTTTGGCTGCAGCTGCTAACTTTTCAAGGCTGTTAATGAAACGGTCGTCATACGCGGCAAATTCATGAGTAAACCCAATGCCGCTTGGCGTGACATAGGTGCATCCTGTTATTACTAAACCAACATTTTGTGAGCGACGTTTATAAAATTCGAGTTCTTGCTCAGAGATGGTTCCATCAGGATTAGCTGACCAGGTTGTCATAGGAGCCATAACGATACGATTACGTAGCTTTATTTTTTCTGTCAGCATAAAAGGAGAAAACAATGATGGGTGTTTATTTGTCATAACAATACCTCAAATGTTTATCTGATTTTAATGCGTATAATCTTAATAAGTTGAGTTGCTACTTTTTGATGCTTTTTTCTTTAATAGAATTCTTTTTGAGTAATTTCATTATTGTCGTGTAGTCAATAAAGGATAAATGTCAGGGAGATAATGAATCTCCCTGCAAGGTTATTACAAATGTGTTTTGTAAAAAGGAATTAATTTATCGAGCGCCTGTTTCACAGGTTCTGGCTTATCATACAGGTCGTAATGTGAATAACCTTCAACCACGACCAGTTCTTTATGTTTTGAGGCTGCACGACCAATAATTTCGCAGCCGTCACGATAGGCACCAAAAGCGCCCACTCTATCGCCCACTACAACCATTAGTGGTTGAGTTAACAGGACTTCTGCAAGATGAAAAGCATCCCAGCCCACGGCAACAGTCTGATGTGAAAATAGCGAACGATTTACCCCATTAGGCGCACAGCCTCGTGGCGAACGATAATATTCTGTTGCTTCAAAAAGGTCTATTTCTGTTAATCCCGCTTCAAGAGCTGCTTCCGGAGAAGAAGGGAGCAAATCATCTACGCGAAGTTTTGCGCCGTTAGCTTCGTCTGTTCTTTGTTGTGCCATTGCTTCGAGTGCTCCGATAGGATTAAACGCTGTAAATCCCTCACGCATAAGACGCCCGTAGTTTGCACCTGTGACAGTACCAATGGCTTTAATCCGACGTTCTGTCATTGCGGCATTAATGGCATATCCACCTCCACCACAAATACCCAGTACACCAATACGCCCGGCATCAACGTAAGGTAAGGTGGTAAGGTAATCAACGACAATGCTGAAGTCTTTTACTCGCATTGTTGGATCTTCCAGATAACGCGGTTCTCCACCGCTGCTTCCCTGAAAACTGGCATCAAAAGCAATGACGATAAAGCCAGCTTTTGCCAGGGCGGCACCATACACACTACCCGATGTCTGTTCTTTGCAGCTTCCAATTGGATGGGCACTGATAATGGCAGGATACTTTTTTTCACTATTAAAATCGTCAGGGAAATAGATATCAGCAGCTATATCCCAGTAAGTGTGTTTTATTGAAACAGTTTTCATTTCAAGCTCCAGGGATTTGCCTAAACAGATTTAAATATCATTTCTATTATCCGCAACTGGCATTCGTGTTCATATCGCGAACGGCGTAATAGTATGACTTGTATTGGTTATCATCAATGGTCTAATATCTATCACAGTGTTAAGTTAAGGTTTACAATGATGAAAATAGAGCCTTCAATTTTGCCTTCTCTTGCCTGGTTTGCGCTGATTGTTCGTGCCGGCAGTTTTTCCAGAGCAGCCTCTGAAATGGGTATTACGCGGGCCGCATTGTCCCAGAATTTAAAATCTCTTGAGGAACGTCTTAACACCAAGCTGATATACCGTACGACCCGCAATATGTCGCTTACTGAGGAAGGACAGCATCTGTATGAAGTGCTGGTGTCGGCTTTGGGGCAAATTGATGATGCGTTGAAAGATGTCGGTGATACCCAACTTGAACCTACAGGACTGTTGAGAATAAATTCCTCCCGTGTTGCAGCAAGGATGCTTGTTGAACCTCATATTGGCGAGTTTCTTACTCGTTACCCCAAAACAAAGATAGAACTCATTATGGATGACGGTTTATCTAACATTATTGCGGACGGCTGTGATGTGGGCATACGTCTTGAGCAAGGACTGGATGAGCATATGACTGCCATTCCTGTTTCTCCGCTTATTAAACTGGTTACTGTGGCATCGCCAGATTATTTAAAAGAACACGGTATTCCTGAAACTCCTCAGGAATTGAGTAACCATAATTGTCTTCGGTTGCGGCATAAAAGTAGCGGTGCACTCTCAGCATGGGAGTTTTCGAATGTTGTGGGGGGGAATGAAGAGTTCGAAATAGAGGTGTCAGGTAAGTATATTTCTAATGATGACGAAAGCATGATACGAATGGCGCTGAATGGAACGGGTATCATTCAACATCTGGATTTTGCAATCGCTGAACATATCAATGCGGGCAAGTTACAGCCGATTCTTGAGGATTGGGCCGTTTCATTTCCTGGATTTTATATATATGTTTCATCTCGGGTGAGAATGCCCTCTAAAGTTCGTGCTTTTATTGATTTTATGGTGGAGAAAAGAGTAAAAATAGAAAGTTAATGATGTGTGTCAGAATATCGGTAAGAAGAATGGCGCAATCGTGAGGATACGTTTATTCATAATAAATCTCCTGAAAGTTTAGAATTATTTTCGATACAGCCAGATTATCATTGTTACTAATAATGTGGTTAAAATAATAGCATCTATGCCCCCCTTCATGAGTGTCTGTGAAGAGGATGCTTCTACAAGGAAATCGCCAATGCTCAAAGAAAACTTCAACGAACTGCAAATCTTTCTTGTGGTGGCAAGAGAGCGAAGTTTTACCAAAGCAGCGGGCAAACTCGGCGTCTCTCAGTCTGCACTTAGCCATGCAATGAAGGCTCTGGAGGAAAGGCTCAATATCCGCCTCCTGACACGGACTACCCGCAGTGTGGCTCCCACAGAAGCGGGGGAGAGAATCATTGCCTGCCTTGAACCGCGTATTGACGAGCTTGAACAGGAACTGGAATCACTTATTCAATTGAACGGCACGCCCTCCGGGAATATTCGGTTATCTGCCGGGGAACATGCCGCGCGAAGTCTGGTCTGGCCGAAGCTAAAACCTTTTCTCAGAGAGTATCCCGAAATCAATGTCGAACTGGTGGTGGATAACGGTTTTGTCGATATTGTTGAAGGCCGTTTTGATGCCGGGATACGACTGGGTGAAAATGTTGATAAAGATATGGTTGCAGTCAGGATTGGACCAGATATGCGGATGGCTGTGGTGGGAGCTCCGGCGTATTTTGCTGCAAACCCTGCGCCTGAAACGCCTCATGAGCTACAAAATCATCGCTGCATCAACATGCGTTTGCCAACTGCCGGTGGGCTTTACCACTGGGAGTTCGAGCGAGAAGGGAAACCGCTTCGCGTTAAGGTTGATGGGCAACTGACGTGTAGTCCATTGCCAGAAAGAATTGATGCCGCGTTATCAGGGTTTGGGATCGCTTGTGTCCCTGAAGACATGGTTCAGGAGTATATAGAGTCAGGCAAGCTTATTCAGGTGTTACAGGAGTGGTGTCCAACTTTTCCTGGGTATTATCTTTACTACCCCAGCCGCAAGCAGCATCCGCCAGCTTTTGCGCTGTTGATCGATGCGCTTCGCTACACCGAATAACGGGTCCTTTATCCTGGACCCGTTTGGGTATTAGCGGCCTACGCGTGCCTGATGTTCAGGCGAGTAACGTTCACCGACGATTTTAATTGTTTCCAGCGCCTCGGTTATCTGCTGCGTATCTTTCTGCGAAAGAACAATGTCAGCAGCGGCCAGGTTTTCTTCCAGCCGGTTCAGTTTAGTGGTGCCAGGGATGGGAACAATCCACGGCTTTTGTGCTAATAGCCATGCCAGTGCGATTTGTGCAGACGTTACCCCTTTCTCCGCAGCCAGTTCACCTAACAAGGTGACCAGTTTTTCATTGGCTTCAATGGCTTGTGCTGCGAAACGCGGTACGGTGCTGCGGTAATCATCTTTGCCGAAAGTGGTTCCCGGCTTAATCGCCCCTGTCAGGAAACCTTTACCTAGTGGGCTGAAGGGGACAAAACCAATTCCCAGTTCCTCCAGCAACGGCAGAATTTCCTGTTCAGGCTCACGCCACCACATGGAATATTCGCTTTGCAGGGCGGTGACAGGTTGTACCGTATGTGCACGACGAATGGTTTGTGCTCCTGCTTCAGACAGGCCGAAATGTTTGACCTTACCTTCTGCGATGAGGTCTTTCACCGTTCCTGCAACATCTTCAATAGGAACATCTGGATCAACACGGTGTTGATACAGCAGGTCAATAACATCTGTTTTCAGACGACGTAATGATCCTTCAACGGCTTCACGGATATGTTCCGGACGGCTGTTTAAAATCTGCTGCTTATTATCATCGCCGAAGGTAAAACCGAATTTAGTGGCAATTACCACGCGGTCACGAAACGGTTTTAAGGCTTCGCCGACCACTTCTTCATTCAGATACGGACCATACACTTCGGCGGTATCGAAGAAGGTGACGCCACGTTCAACCGCAGCACGAATAAGTTCGATAGCCTGACGGGTATCGGTCGCCGGGCCGTAGCCGTGGCTTAAACCCATGCAACCGAGCCCAAGGACGGAGACTTCGAGTCCGGATTTACCCAGATAACGTTTTTGCATTGAATGAATACCTCTTTTATCGCGGCTTAAACATCAAGTTTGCGGCCAGTCAGCCATTCCACCATTGCGGGATCGCGGTGAGAGAAGAACGCGCTGGTTGCGGTATCCAGGGCGGTAATTTGCAGCATATCTTCAGGGCTGAGTTCAAAATCGAGAATGTTGATGTTCTCTTCCATGCGTTCTTTTCGCACTGATTTTGCCAGTGAAACAATGCCTCGTTGGTAGATCCAGCGCAGAACAACCTGGCCCACGCTTTTGCCATACTTCTCGCCAATTGCCGTGAGAACAGGATGCTGGAACAGACCATTTTTTCCTTCCGCAAACGGTGCCCAGGCTTCTGGCTGAATGCCACGACTTTGCATCCAGGGAACGGCCTGTAGCTGCTGATTGAAAGGGTTAACTTCAACCTGGTTTACCGCCGGAACGACGTTATTAAAAGCGATAAGGTCTGCCAGTCGGTCAGGATGGAAGTTACTGACGCCAATAGCGCGAATTTTACCGGCCTGTTGCAGCTCTTCCATGGCACGCCAGGCTCCGTGGACATCGCCATATGGCTGGTGAATCAAGTACAGGTCAACGTAATCAAGTTGCAGTCGATTCAGAGAGCGTTCGAACTGGGCTTTGGCCCCTTCGTAACTGGTATCCTGCAACCAGAGTTTCGTGGTGACAAAGAGTTCGTTACGGGCGATACCGCTTTGTTTCAGTGCGTTCCCGACCTGGATTTCATTTTGATAAGAGGCGGCGGTGTCAATCAGTCGATAACCGCTGTTAATAGCGTCAATGACCGCTCTTTCGCATTCGGCGGCATCGGTCATCTGAAATACACCAAAGCCCAACAGGGGCATTTCAATACCGTTGTTCAGTTTTACTTTTTGCATGGTGTTATCCTTCCGTTATCGTTCATGAGAAGCATAACGTAAAGGGAAGAGCTCGATTAGACGGCAGGATTTGTCAGGGGTTATGAACAAAATTCATAAATCTGTTTGAGGGTTGAGATTAGTCGTGCAAGTTCGATATCCCCGGAATTTACAGTCCGATGAATAAAAATGAATGTCCATAAAAAATATATTGGTTTATCCCGGCGTATATACTTACTTCGACGTACTCCCAATAGCAGTTAATTAAAGACGGGTCATTATTATTCACTCTGGATAATGAATTATTCACTGCCCGCAGAGTAAGAAATATAACTTAAGTATCTATTTAATGACTTGCACAAAAAGCTAAATTTTTACCCATAAATAAAAATATAATCCCGCGCCCAACCACCTGATGAGTGGCTACAGACACTGGATATATTAGGTGGCGGTGTACTTTCTTACATAAAGGTATTTCCTTTTCTGTGGAAAAGGAAACCGGGAAATCCCCGGTTTTTCTGACAAGCAGACGCCATTATTTGTGTCTGCCTATGTTCGTTAATTCGTTCATCAGGAAATTATCTCAATGTCACGTTATAAAACAGACAATAAACAGCCACGATTTCGTTATTCAGTTCTGGCCCGCTGCGTGGCGTGGGCAAATATCTCTGTTCAGGTTCTTTTTCCACTCGCAGTCACCTTTACGCCAGTAATGGCAGCACGTGCGCAGCATGCGGTTCAGCCACGGTTGAGCATGGAAAATACTACGGTAACTGCTGATAATAACGTGGAGAAAAATGTCGCGTCGCTTGCCGCTAATGCCGGGACATTTTTAAGCAGTCAGCCAGATAGCGATGCGACACGTAACTTTATTACCGGAATGGCCACCGCTAAAGCTAACCAGGAAATTCAGGAGTGGCTCGGGAAATACGGTACTGCGCGCGTCAAACTGAATGTCGATAAAAATTTCTCGCTGAAGGACTCTTCGCTGGAAATGCTTTATCCGATTTATGATACACCGACAAATATGTTGTTCACTCAGGGGGCAATACATCGTACCGACGATCGTACTCAGTCAAATATTGGTTTTGGCTGGCGTCATTTTTCAGAAAATGACTGGATGGCGGGGGTGAATACTTTTATCGATCATGATTTATCCCGTAGTCATACCCGCATTGGTGTTGGTGCGGAATACTGGCGTGATTATTTGAAACTGAGCGCCAATGGTTATATCCGGGCTTCTGGCTGGAAAAAATCGCCGGATGTTGAGGATTATCAGGAACGCCCGGCGAATGGCTGGGATATTCGTGCTGAGGGCTATTTACCTGCCTGGCCGCAGCTTGGCGCAAGCCTGATGTATGAACAGTATTATGGCGATGAAGTCGGGCTGTTTGGTAAAGATAAACGCCAGAAAGATCCACATGCGATTACCGCTGAAGTGAATTACACGCCAGTGCCTCTTCTGACCCTGAGTGCCGGGCATAAGCAGGGCAAGAGTGGTGAGAATGACACTCGCTTTGGCCTGGAAGTTAATTATCGGATTGGCGAACCTCTGGAAAAACAACTCGATACAGACAGCATTCGCGAGCGTCGAATGCTGGCAGGCAGCCGCTATGACCTGGTTGAGCGTAATAACAATATCGTTCTTGAGTATCGCAAATCTGAAGTGATCCGTATTGCTCTGCCTGAGCGTATTGAAGGCAAGGGCGGCCAGACGGTTTCCTTGGGGCTTGTGGTCAGCAAAGCAACTCACGGTCTGAAAAATGTGCAATGGGAAGCGCCGTCTTTGCTGGCCGCAGGCGGAAAAATTACGGGGCAGGGCAATCAGTGGCAAGTGACGCTCCCGGCTTATCAGGCAGGCAAAGACAATTATTATGCGATTTCAGCGATTGCCTACGATAACAAAGGCAATGCCTCGAAACGTGTGCAGACAGAAGTGGTTATTAGCGGAGCTGGTATGAGCGCCGATCGTACGGCGTTAACGCTTGACGGTCAGAGCCGTATTCAAATGCTTGCTAACGGTAATGAGCAAAAGCCGCTGGTGCTGTCTCTGCGCGACGCCGAGGGTCAGCCAGTCACGGGCATGAAAGATCAGATCAAGACTGAACTAACCTTCAAACCGGCTGGAAATATTGTGACTCGTACCCTGAAGGCCACTAAATCACAGGCAAAGCCAACACTGGGTGAGTTCACCGAAACTGAATCAGGGGTGTATCAGTCTGTCTTTACTACCGGAACGCAGTCAGGTGAGGCAACGATTACTGTTAGCGTTGATGACATGAGCAAAACTGTCACTGCAGAACTGCGGGCCACGATGATGGATGTGGCAAACTCCACCCTGAGCGCTAACGAGCCGTCAGGTGATGTGGTTGCTGATGGTCAGCAAGCCTACACGCTGACACTGACAGCGGTGGACTCCGAGGGTAATCCGGTGACGGGAGAAGCCAGCCGCCTGCGACTTGTTCCGCAAGACACTAATGGTGTAACCGTTGGTGCCATTTCGGAAATAAAACCAGGGGTTTACAGCGCCACGGTTTCTTCGACCCGTGCCGGAAACGTTGTTGTGCGTGCCTTCAGCGAGCAGTATCAGCTGGGCACATTACAACAAACGCTGAAGTTTGTTGCCGGGCCGCTTGATGCAGCACATTCGTCCATCACCCTGAATCCTGATAAACCGGTGGTTGGCGGTACAGTTACGGCAATCTGGACGGCAAAAGATGCTAATGACAACCCTGTAACTGGCCTCAATCCGGATGCACCGTCATTATCGGGCGCAGCTGCTGCTGGTTCTACGGCATCAGGCTGGACGGATAATGGCGACGGGACCTGGACTGCGCAGATTTCTCTCGGCACTACGGCGGGTGAATTAGACGTTATGCCGAAGCTCAATGGGCAGGACGCGGCAGCAAATGCGGCAAAAGTAACCGTGGTGGCTGATGCATTATCTTCAAACCAGTCGAAAGTCTCTGTCGCAGAAGATCACGTAAAAGCCGGTGAAAGCACAACCGTAACGCTGGTGGCGAAAGATGCGCATGGCAACGCTATCAGTGGTCTTTCGTTGTCGGCAAGTTTGACGGGGACCGCCTCTGAAGGGGCGACTGTTTCTAGTTGGACCGAAAAAGGTGACGGTTCCTATGTTGCTACGTTAACTACAGGCGGAAAGACGGGGGAGCTTCTCGTCATGCCGCTATTCAACGGCCAGCCAGCAGCCACCGAAGCCGCGCAGCTGACTGTTATTGCCGGAGAGATGTCATCAGCGAATTCTACGCTTGTTGCGGACAATAAAACTCCAACGGTTAAAACGACGACGGAACTTACCTTCACCGCGAAGGATGCGTATGGGAACCCTGTTAGTGGCCTGAAGCTCGATGCACCAGTGTTTAGTGGTGCCGCCAGCACGGGGAGTGAGCGTCCTTCAGCAGGAAACTGGACAGAGAAAGGTAATGGGGTCTACGTGTCGACCTTAACGCTGGGATCTGCCGCGGGTCAGTTGTCTGTGATGCCGCGAGTGAACGGCCAAAATGCCGTTGCTCAGCCACTGGTGCTGAATGTTGCAGGTGACGCATCTAAGGCTGAGATTCGTGATATGACAGTGAAGGTTAATAACCAACTGGCTAATGGACAGTCTGCTAACCAGATAACCCTGACCGTCGTGGACAGCTATGGTAACCCGTTGCAGGGGCAAGAAGTTACGCTGACTTTACCGCAGGGTGTGACCAGCAAGACGGGGAATACAGTAACAACCAATGCGGCAGGGAAAGTGGACATTGAGCTTATGTCAACGGTTGCGGGAGAACACAATATTTCCGCTTCGGTGAATGGTGCTCAGAAGACGGTCACGGTGAAATTCAACGCGGATGCCAGCACCGGTCAGGCAAACCTGCAGGTAGACACCGCCGTTCAAAAAGTGGCAAACGGCAAAGATGCCTTTACGCTGACGGCGAACGTTGAGGATAAAAATGGTAACCCTGTTCCAGGGAGCCTGGTGACCTTTAATCTGCCCCGGGGTGTCAAGCCGCTTACAGGCGATAATGTATGGGTGAAAGCCAACGATGAGGGGAAAGCAGAGTTGCAGGTGGTTTCCGTGACTGCCGGAACCTATGAGATCACGGCGTCAGCAGGAAATGACCAGCCTTCGAATGCACAGTCTGTAACGTTTGTGGCCGATAAGACTACGGCGACCATCTCCAGTATTGAGGTGATTGGCAACCGTGCAGTGGCGGACGGCAAAACCAAACAGACGTATAAAGTTACGGTGACTGATGCCAATAACAACCTGCTGAAAGATAGCGAAGTGACGCTGACTGCCAGCCCGGAAAATTTAGTTCTGACTCCCAATGGGACGGCGACAACGAATGAGCAAGGGCAGGCTATTTTCACCGCCACCACAACTGTTGCGGCGACATATACACTCACGGCGCAAGTGAGTCAGAACAACGGTCAGGTATCAACGAAAACCGCCGAATCTAAATTCGTCGCGGATGATAAAAACGCGGTGCTCGCTGCATCTCCAGAGCGTGTAGATTCTCTGGTGGCGGACGGGAAGACTACTGCAACACTGACGGTTACTCTGATGTCGGGTGTCAACCCCGTAGGAGGAACCATGTGGGTCGACATTGAGGCTCCGGAAGGGGTGACAGAGGCGGATTATCAGTTCCTGCCGTCGAAAAATGACCATTTCGCGAGCGGGAAAATCACGCGTACATTTAGTACCAACAAGCCAGGTACATACACATTCACATTCAACTCTTTGACATATGGAGGGTATGAAATGAAACCCGTGACTGTGACAATTAACGCCGTTCCTGCAGATACTGAAGGTGCTGAGGAGAAATAAAAACGACGATGTAATAAATAATAATGGCGTTGACATGCGCAGCGCCATTATTTACTGAATACCTACCCTGGCACCGATTAGACGGTGGCAGGGTAGGGTAAATCTTATGTGATGGAGTTACAGGCTAAACCGGGCGAACGGGGATAAAAATTTCGCAAACAATGTTATTGCTATCAATTTCGACGAAGTTTTCATTGTAATAAAATCGCTCAATATCACTGCCGTTCACTCTGGCTAACCCCCTGGCAGGTAATTCCATCAGATAGAGGTTTCGCGCCCATTCAGGGTAGTGCTCCCACTCACCTTCATAGCGGAAAGAGGCATACAGTCCTCGGTTAATTGTCCACTCTTTCGGCATCTCTGAATCGGTTTGTTTGTATACCGTACCGGCAAAAGTTTCAACTGTGAGCAAATCGACCGATTTTGTTGATGGTTCGAACGTGGAGACGAAATAGATATCCGTCTTAAAATTCTTCATACATCTGACTAAATGATGACGTCGCAGTTTGACTTCTTCATCCGGTAATTTATTCGACACTTCAATATCATATTTAAATGAATTGCCAAAAATAGGTGTCTCAGGAAAGTTGACTAATCTACACTCCGTCTTTTGCTGTTGACGTATTAAAAAAGAAGGGAAGATATTTGCGAGATCCCAATAATCACGGTGGCGGTATTCACGGGGAGAGCAGCCGAATAACTTTTTAAATTCGCGGCTGAATGACTGCTGTGAATCAAAATGCAAAGAGAGTGCAATATCAAGCATAGATTTCGCGGAGAGCCGGACAAGAATGGCGGCACGACAAAGCCTTCGTTTGCGAATGTATTCTCCCAAAGGCACATGCATGAAATTTCGGAACAGAAGCTGGATGTTGCGTCTGCTGTAGCCAGATTTCTGTGCGATATCTTCGATTGAAATAGGGTGCTCAAGATTGCACTCAATCCACTCCAGGAGCTGCTGTAGAATCTTCTGCCTGATCATCACATACTCCGTTAATTCTTTGTCATATCGCACATTTTCGTTATGTCCTGGGCCCTAAGTGTATCAAAAACAGCAAGTCCCAAGGCAAAAGCACTGATAGCGTCTGCTTCATTGCCCCAAAAATAGAGAGGTTTCAGTCCTACATTATTAATGAATTTTTTGCATAAGTGATATCAAAATCCACATACTAATTTGAGGTTACGTTTTAACGTAGACTCATTGTTCATACCTAATGGAGGGACTGACAGTGGAATTTTCCGTATTAAGTAACAATCTGAAAATGCCGATGATGGGATTTGGTGTTTTTCAGGTTACCGATAAAGACGTGTGCAAACAGTCAGTGTTGAATGCTATCCGCACGGGTTATCGACTCATCGACACTGCAGCGGTATACGGTAATGAAGATGCCGTCGGTGAAGCCGTTCGTGAAGCCATATCTGAAGGTTTATGTACCCGAGAAGAGTTATTTATAACGTCTAAATTGTGGGTGCAGGATATGTTGAATCAGGATATTGCAGCAGCAGGTATTGAAGCATCATTAAAAAAATCGGGGCTAGAATACTTCGATCTCTATTTATTGCACCAGGCCATGCGCGATTATTTTAGTGCGTGGCGTGCACTCGAAGATGCCTATGAAGAGGGCAAATTAAAAGCGATTGGGGTTTCCAATTTCTACCCTCATGTTCTGGCGAACTTTTGTGAAACGGTAAGAGTTAAACCGATGGTCAACCAGGTCGAGTTGCATCCCTATTTTGCCCAACCAGAGGCGCTGGCAACCATGAAGTATTATAACGTGCAGCCTGAAGCATGGGCTCCGTTAGGTGGTGGACGACATAAACCCTTTGAAAATAATCTGCTTCAGAGTATTGCAGATGCCCATCAAAAATCGATTTCTCAGGTCATTCTGCGTTGGAATATTCAACGGGGAGTGGTCGTTATTCCGAAATCGACACATCAACAGCGTATCGAAGAAAATTTTGCTATCTGGGATTTCTCACTGACAGAGAAAGAAATGGCGCAAATTAGTTCTCTTGATTTGGGTTATGTTGGGGAGTCGGTAAAACATTTTAATCCTGAGTTTGTTCGTGGTTGTCTTGCTGTAAAAATACATGATTGATATTAATCACTTATTTTACCTGAGACGACAAGAATCTTTTAACAGGGGAGTGATATTGATCTTCACTCTGTCATATCTCCGGTAATATGGCGTCAGGCTTCATCATCAGAAAGGGAGCCTGACGCCTGAAAAAGTGAACAACAGACAGTGTTCGGATTATCAATATTCAGTTTTTAACGTTGAACTGGATTCATTACTGCGTTGTTTAAGAATATCCCGTGCCGAATCTGCCATTATCATGACAGCACCTGCCAGCATCAGAGTATCTTTCAATACCAGACGACCAGCACCGGATAAATAAGGGAAACCATGATGAGCGTCACCCAATGCGGGTACCCATGCCTCCGGGGTGGTGATTAAAAATGAGAGTGTTACCAGCGGCGTGGTAAATGCCATCAGCCCACCCAATAAACCTAACCAGCGATTGACAGGATTAGCCAAAACCAGCAGAGCAATAATCACCTCCACGACGCCAAGACCGTTGGAAAAACCATAGGTATTATTAGCCGTTTGCCATGCTCTTGCTTCTGGTTTGTATTCGCCTTCGTGAGTCAGATGCTGTTTATAGTCTTCCGGGTGTTCATAAAAGAACGACATTAGTGGACTGTTTGCGACGAATGGTGTAATGCTGTCTGCCTCGTAAGGGACAAACTTTAATAACCCAATCCACATAAAAACAATCGCAATACTCAGACGAATCAATGTCAGGCCAATTTTATCTCCCCGACTTAACAGGTGCAGGTATCTTTCCATTGTAAACATCCTTATTTATACAATACTGCTGTTGCGGTTGAATTATTATCAATTCGCATCGATGTAACTTTCCAGGATGAAGCATTATATTTTCTGGCCATATCAGCAATGGCATCCTCAAGAACTGTCGGTGATGCTGATACTGATGAGACGCTGATATGTTTCAGAATTATTTTATCATCTGCATTGGTGGAAAATGCCATAACGCCAGATAATAGTGTTGCAAATAAAACAGATTTTTTAAACATATAAAATACCATCAATGAAGTGATTAAGAAGTTATAAAGTAACAGGGAATTAATAAAATTCTTTTCTCTGAGACGCCAGAACATTTGTTCTGGCGTCTGATTTTGAGTTTATTTGACTAATGAAAATAGATCATTGAGTGATTCGCTCATCGACGGATGAGTAAATATCTGATCGCGTAATATGCTATAAGGCAGCCCGGCATCCATCACCATTTTCACTATATTGATCATCTCGTGGGAGTCAACACACAGCAGTGATGCCCCTAATATACGTTGGGTTTTATTATCAACAATCGCTTTTAATACCCCACGAGTATCATTCATCACTCTGGCACGCGGAATTGCAGCTACAGGCAATGTCACCACCTGAATATCAGCACCACTCTCTCTGGCCTGTTCTTCTGTCATACCAACCCTGGACAGTGGCGGTGTCATGAATACGGAATAAGGCACATTTTTCCGATCATCAGTACTACGTCTGCCTTCTCCCAGCAACTCATCACGCACAATGCGGTAATCATCCAGTGAAATATAAGTAAATTGCAGCCCGCCGGTAACATCTCCCATCGCCCAAATATTGTCTGCGGTGGTATGTAATTGCTTGTCAACGACAATTGCCCCGCGTTCGTTTACTGCGATACCTGCATTTTCTGGATGTAACGAAGCGGTAGCCGGTTGACGACCGGAAGCTATTAACAGTGCATCCACCGCCAGTTGGGCGTGCTCGCTATGCACTTGCACTTGATTTTCATGGTGACTGATTCGCTCCACATGGGCATTGAGGATTATATCGACGCCCTGATCGCGTAAAATCGTCGCGATATTATCAGCAATATCCCGATCTTCCCGAGGCAAAAACAGCGAAGCTGCCTCTAAAATGGTTACTTTGCTGCCAAAATTAGCGAACATAGAGGCGAACTCAACGCCAATATATCCGCCGCCCAAAATACCTAAATGCCCAGGCAATTCTTTTAGATTAAGTAATCCGGTGCTGTCATATACACCAGGCGTGGTGGTAATTCCAGGAATTGGCGGAACCACGGCTTGTGCACCGGTATTAATAAAAATTTTCTCGCCATGAATCTCCAGATTTCCCCCAGGCCGATGAACACGCAGGCTATGATTATTGATAAACTCCGCCTGGCCGTCGATCACGTCGATATTGGGCATATCCGCAAGATTATGAAAATTCTTATTACGTAAAAAATTAACCACTTCATTTTTACGCTGTATGGCACGGACAAAATCTGTGTGCTGCTGTGCGTCATGAACCAATGTTTTGGTTGGGATACAGCCGATATTAATACAGGTCCCGCCATACATTGCATTTGATTGTTCGATGAGAGCCACACGCCAACCTGCTTTTGCCAGCGTGACGGCTAATGTTTTTCCAGCCTTGCCAAAACCAATAATAACTGCCTGATATTTATTCATGATGATTTCCTGTCGAAACGCGTTCATTTGACATCATGACTATAGACGCAAAAGAGCAAATAACATTTCTTCACAACGCTTGATATTTTGTCTTATCGTCTGGTATTTTCTTTTTCTTAATCAGAATCACAAAACAAAAATCATGATTAACTATTTGATGGTATTAGATTAATTATTGACTAAGATTGTTGGTGTTTGTAATCCAAAAACCACTCAGGAGTCTGATATGGATGCTCTTAGCCGTTTGTTGATGCTTAACGCTCCACAAGGAACGATCGATAAGAATTGCGTGTTAGGAAGTGACTGGCAACTTCCACATGGTGCCGGGGAATTGTCGGTTATTCGTTGGCATGCGTTAACGCAAGGAGCGGCGAAGCTGGAAATGCCGACGGGAGAGATTTTTACATTACGCCCGGGAAATGTGGTCCTGCTACCACAAAATTCAGCTCATCGCCTGAGTCATGTCGATAATGAATCGACCTGTATTGTCTGTGGAACTCTTCGGCTGCAACATTCGGCGCGTTATTTTTTAACGTCTTTGCCGGAAACGCTGTTTGTAGCACCAGTGAACCATAGCGTGGAATATAACTGGCTGAGGGAGGCGATCCCGTTTTTACAACAGGAATCCAGATCGGCAATGCCGGGAGTGGATGCTCTGTGTAGCCAGATCTGCGCTACATTCTTTACCCTCGCGGTGCGTGAGTGGATTGCACAGGTTAATACAGAGAAAAACATTCTCAGTTTGCTTCTGCATCCACGTCTTGGTGCGGTAATACAGCAAATGATGGAAATGCCTGGACACGCCTGGACCGTCGAATCGCTGGCCAGCATTGCCCACATGTCCCGGGCAAGTTTTGCCCAGCTTTTCCGTGATGTTTCCGGAACCACGCCGCTGGCTGTATTAACAAAGTTGCGTCTACAAATAGCGGCCCAGATGTTTTCCCGGGAAATGCTCCCTGTTGTGGTGATCGCTGAGTCAGTAGGCTATGCCAGTGAATCATCTTTTCACAAGGCGTTTGTCCGCGAGTTTGGTTGTACTCCGGGAGAATATCGGGAAAGGGTGAGACAGCTTGCACCCTGAATAAAACCGCCAGAAATCAGGGCAAAGATAATCCGCATTCCGGGAGTTGTGAGCCTTTCAACTATTTCTATTTCTAACGGTGGGTTTGGGCTTTATATATTTTTTTGATGGACTCTAGCTCAGTTTTTAAATAAAAATGCAAACTAAATTGCTTCAATTAAATAAAATCCCGACTATTACTTGATACGTGATTATTGTCGGTGATTTTTTTGTACACCATCAGTGTATATCTCAACACCCCCTGAATAGGTATAAGGGATGTAGCCATTTTTAAATGGATTTCTTATGCCAAAAATGATCGTCGATTTCCCTATAAAATGTGAGCGATGCCGAAAGAAATAAAATTAGTTATTGCATTTGAAGTTTAGATGAAAGATTATCATTTGTCATACAAATGAGAGGTGGTATGTTGCTAGCCAATTAAAAAAGAACGCCATATTTATTGATGATTGATCCCCCGGAAGGGGGGAACCATCGGGCATAAATGGGCATGAAGTAATGGAGTATTAGTTGTGAATGTCAATTTCTTTGTCACCTGTATTGGTGACGCCCTGAAATCAAGAATGGCACGAGACTCCGTGCTGCTACTGGAAAAACTCGGCTGTCGCGTAAATTTCCCGGAGAAACAGGGATGCTGCGGTCAGCCTGCGATCAATAGTGGTTATATCAAAGAAGCGATTCCAGGGATGAAAAATCTGATCGCCGCACTGGAGGATAACGACGATCCCATTATTTCACCGGCTGGCTCTTGCACCTATGCCGTAAAAAGTTACCCGACGTATCTGGCGGATGAACCTGAATGGGCATCACGTGCCGAAAAGGTTGCCGCGCGTATGCAGGATCTCACCTCTTTTATTGTTAATACATTAGGGGTAGTCGATGTAGGTGCCAGTTTGCAAGGGAGAGCGGTGTATCACCCATCTTGTAGCCTGGCCCGTAAGCTGGGGGTGAAGGACGAACCACTTACGCTGCTGAAAAATGTGCGTGGACTGGAGCTGTTGACCTTTGCTGAACAGGATACCTGCTGCGGATTTGGCGGCACGTTCTCGGTCAAAATGGCCGAAATATCCGGCGAGATGGTGAAAGAAAAGGTTGCGCACCTGATGGAAGTCCGCCCTGAGTATTTAATTGGTGCTGACGTGAGTTGCCTGCTGAACATCAGTGGACGATTACAACGGGAAGGGCAGAAAGTCAAAGTGATGCATATTGCTGAAGTGCTGATGAGCCGCTGAGGATATAAAGATGTCGATCAAAACCAGTAATACAGATTTTAAGACACGCATCCGTCAGCAAATTGAAGATCCGATCATGCGCAAAGCGGTGGCAAACGCGCAGCAGCGTATTGGGGCAAATCGGCAAAAAATGGTCGATGAATTGGGGCACTGGGAGGAGTGGCGCGATCGGGCCGCCCAGATACGTGATCATGTTCTGAGTAATCTCGACGCTTATCTGTACCAGCTCTCAGAAAAAGTGACACAAAACGGCGGTCACGTCTATTTTGCAAAAACCAAAGAAGACGCCACCCGCTACATTTTACAGGTTGCCCAACGCAAAAATGCCCGGAAGGTAGTGAAATCTAAATCGATGGTGACCGAAGAGATTGGTGTCAATCATGTGTTGCAGGATGCCGGGATTCAGGTGATTGAAACCGATCTGGGTGAATACATTCTCCAGCTGGATCAAGATCCGCCCTCTCATGTTGTGGTCCCGGCAATTCATAAAGATCGCCATCAGATCCGTCGAGTGCTACACGAACGTCTGGGCTATGAGGGGCCGGAAACGCCTGAAGCGATGACCTTATTCATTCGGCAAAAAATCCGCGAAGATTTCCTCAGTGCTGAAATAGGTATTACCGGCTGTAATTTCGCGGTGGCAGAGACCGGTTCGGTATGCCTGGTGACCAATGAAGGTAATGCGCGAATGTGTACCACGCTGCCTAAAACGCATATTGCAGTGATGGGAATGGAGCGTATTGCTCCCAGGTTTGCAGAGGTAGATGTATTGATCACCATGCTGGCGCGCAGTGCCGTTGGTGCACGTTTGACGGGATACAACACCTGGCTGACAGGACCACGCGAAGCAGGGCACGTTGATGGTCCTGAAGAGTTTCATCTGGTTATTGTCGATAACGGGCGTTCTGAGGTGCTGGCCTCTGAATTTCGGGATGTGCTGCGCTGTATTCGCTGCGGGGCTTGTATGAATACTTGTCCGGCATATCGCCATATTGGCGGTCATGGATATGGCTCTATTTATCCAGGGCCAATTGGTGCGGTGATTTCCCCGTTACTTGGCGGCTATAAAGATTTTAAAGATTTACCCTACGCCTGCTCTTTATGCACCGCTTGTGACAGCGTGTGTCCGGTGCGTATTCCGCTGTCAAAACTGATTTTGCGTCATCGTCGGGTGATGGCTGAAAAAGGGATCACCGCAAAAGCAGAGCAACGGGCGATAAAAATGTTCGCTTATGCCAATAGTCATCCAGGATTGTGGAAAGTTGGGATGATGGCTGGTGCTCATGCGGCAAGCTGGTTTATCAATGGCGGCAAAACACCACTCAAATTTGGCGCGATTAGCGACTGGATGGAAGCACGCGATCTTCCTGAAGCTGACGGAGAGAGTTTCCGTAGTTGGTTTAAGAAACATCAGGCGCAGGAGAAAAAGAATGGATAATCGGAGCGAATTTTTGAATAACGTTGCTCAGGCACTGGGTCGCCCGCTGCGACTTGAATCGCAAGCAGAAGGTGCGCCGCTTAACAACTATGCTAACGAGCGGCTTACCCAACTTACCCAACAGCAGCGCTGTGACGCGTTTATCCAGTTTGCCAGCGATGTTATGTTGACGCGCTGTGAACTGACCAGCGAGGCGAAGGCGGCAGAAGCTGCAATACGTCTGTGTAAAGAGCTGGGAGATCAGTCGGTCGTGATTAGCGGTGACACGAGGCTGGAGGAATTGGGGATTAGCGAACGTTTGCAGCAGGAATGCAATGCCGTTGTTTGGGATCCGGCGAAAGGTATTGAGAACATATCACAAGCAGAGCAGGCTAAAGTGGGCGTCGTATATGCTGAATATGGTTTAACCGAATCGGGAGGCGTGGTTCTTTTTTCCGCCGCCGGGCGCGGGCGTTCATTGAGCCTGCTCCCGGAATCTTCTCTTTTTATCCTGCGTAAAAGCACAATCCTACCGCGTGTAGCGCAACTTGCAGAAAAATTGCATCAGAAAGCGCAGGCCGGTGAACGAATGCCGTCATGTATTAACATCATCAGTGGTCCCAGTTCAACGGCGGACATTGAGCTTATCAAAGTCGTCGGGGTTCATGGTCCGGTGAAAGCGGTGTATCTGATTATTGAGGATTGCTGAGAGAGATATGTAGTCTGGACATAAACCTGAAGGCGGTATACGAGGTTGTGAATAGCGTTAAGGACAACCTGACTTAACCCCGTTCCGTCATGGTTATGCTGCTCTTCTGTAAATATCCTGACATTAATAATGCCAGGATATTTACAGTTAAAAAGACAGGAATCCATTCCTGAAGACGGGCTCCCTTCCCGGTCACTGTCACTATAGTTTTATACAGGCACTCTCTGTCAGAATGCTGTTTATTACTGCCCAGAGTTTTGTTGGTATTCATCTACCATTTTTTTGACAAGGCAAAACATTACAGAAATCACAATACTTAGAAAAAATCCCAGAGCCAGGCAAATGGCAGCAGGGTATTTATTTTTTATTTCTGGTGAGCTTATAGTGACACAGCCATCACCGTTCGGATACAGTGACCAGTTCCTGGTCAGATATATCATTTTTGTATAAAGCTCACTGTTAATTGCTGAAGGCGTTTGTATCTCATCGAGAACTTGCCTGCCATTATGGTATTCTGACGTATACCATTTAATGATAGACGCCTGCACGCGAGATATTTCCACTTCAGCAGTTGGTAAATCTCTCTTATCTCCTGACCATTCCAGCTTTATTTCTCTGTTCTTGACATCTGGGCTGGTCTGAAAAAATGTAGTAATTCGCTGAATAACATCTTCAGTCATTGTGGTCTGACAGGCAAAGTTATTATTGCTATCACAGCTAACAAGTATGCCTGGTGTTGTCTGATTTATTTTTAGGCTGTAACTCACTTTTATATTATCTTTATTGATATACAGAAACAACAGCACCATTGCCATACAGATAGCTATAATAAAAAGGATAACACGAATCTTTTTCTTCAGATAAAATAAAATCTCAATCAGATCGATATCCTGTTTGATTTGTTCATTCATAATATATCCAGAAAATGAAATCTGTCGCAGATAAGGTTGTATTAATAGTCTGTATCAGGAATGTTCAGGGTAAATATCAGCAAAAAGCCAGCATCATGAGTACTGGATATTTATAGCCTGCAGGCAGCATACTGCTGCCTGCAGGGGGTATAACAGTCGACAGGGGAACCGACTGCTTTATTCTTACCAGGTCACATTGATACCAACTACACCCTGTAGCGGGTTCTCAATGTCGTCACCTTTGGTGTAGTCAAGGCTTGCATATGCTCCCATGTTTTTGGTGATATCAGCCTGTACACCTGCACCCACGCGGAATGCTGCACCGTCAATGCTGGCATTGACAGACTCATCACCCAGACGGACTTTGTTGCCATCAGAGAATTCGTTCAGTGCGGCCAGATTCAGATAAGGTTTAACGGTCGCGTTGCCCACAGCGAAGTCATAACCCACGCGCGTACCGGCCTCACCTAGCACAGAGTTATAGCTGTCAGAATGAACGTCCACGCCGTTGAGTTGATAATCCACACCTTCCAGAGTCAGAGCAGACAGTTTGGCATATGGCTGAATAAACAGGCCATTACCGTCTTTCCATGTGTAACCGCCTTTAACCATCGCACCAAAACCATTGGTGTTAAAGTCAGCTTTGATGGTACCGCCACCATTCATCAGGCGAACATCTGCCGTGTTGCTGTAGTGACCAAACTGTGCAGCAGTATCAATGAAGATACCGTTGTTATACTGGCGGCTCAGGTAAGCGTGGAAGCTGTAACCTTCAGTGTCACCTTTGCTCTGCATGGTAGTCATGTCACCTTTCGCAGAAGACATCGCCACACCGGCCAGCCAGCTACCATCTTCAGTCATGAAGCGGGTATCACCACCCAGCATTACACCATTTACATCCAGGTCATAGGATGCATTTCCCGCGGTGGTATGTTTCTGTTTACCGCCAAAGTACTGAATCCATACGCCACCCTTGTCATTTTCGCTCAGACGGACAGCATCCTGACGGGCGGAGAGCGTGTCAGCCTGCAGATTAGCGACGTTAGCCGGAGCAGCTGCCATTGCCTGAATCACGGAGCTGGCGTTGGATGCTTTATGCGTGTTTTTTACGAAATAAAAGTTACCATCAGCTCCCTGTGTCAGGTCATATTGATACAGACCACCTTCCGTTGTGCCTGTGGCTTTTAGAGTGCTGTCTTTGCCGGTAGAAATAAATGCCGTTTGTTCATTGATAAGATCCAATGAACCCGCACTGTAAACACTCAAGTCACCGCTCGCTTTTCCGCTGATATCCAGGGTGTTTTCAGAAGAGGCATCAACAATCAGAGTGCCGTTTTGAGAAGCAAACGTGCCAGTATTGACTGTAGCCTTCGTGATATTAACCGTACTGTCTTTTACTGCCAGAGCATCAACAGTTGAGGAACCCGTAACATTCCAGACAGACCCGTTTTGCAGAGATACACTGGCATCTCCTGCCCCTGAAACTTTGCCTTTCCAGACTGAACTATCGGAAAGATTTATATCCAGATCACTACCCGCTTTATCGCCGCTATTGAGCGTATAAGCATTACCTTCCCAGTAAGAGCGGGCAACGTTCATATTTACATTTGTTGTGGTACCGGCTGAATTCTCGCTTTCAGAAAGGGCCAGGACATCAGAGTAGATGGTTGAATCAGCAACAGACAAATTTAAATTTTGCGTTGCTGAACCTGCGCCTTGTGCCGAAGCAGAGGCATAAATTGTTTGTTTATTATTAGCCGCCCCAATTACTGAGCCATCCTTAATATTCAGGTTGACTGTATGAATTCCCTTATTCTCCTTGGCAATAACTATTGTTTCAATCCCGCCATTAATAATATTTGAGTCAGCAAGGGTGATGTTGTCGGTTGCATCACCGTTAAAACCATTCAATACGCTACCCTTTTGAGCAAAAATTGCCGTAGAGCCGTTACTGGAACTCTTATTACCTTGAGCATTTATGGTTGTGCCATTGAGCGTTAAATTATTTCCCGTGGTCGCTTCCAGAGATATACCTGTCGCACTACTTTTTTCATTTTTTGCAACAAAGTTACCGCCATTAACAACAACATCGCCAGTTGAATCAATGACCATTGCAGTTCGGACATAGGTACCTTCACCTTGAGCTGTGATGGTGGAGCCTGTAGCATTAATCACAACATTTTTGTCACCGCTAACTTTTACACCTTCAACGAAACCTTGGTCTACCGTTGATGTGGCGGTAATATCATGACCACCCAAAGTAACATTAAGGTCTTTATCTTTCGCATTAATTGTTGCGGCTGTAATCTGTGTAGTACCACTAATAACAACATCTTGTTCCAGAGTTGTCTTATCTTTATCCAATGTAACCGGTGTAGTTGATACCGCGTTATCAGCAGCGAATGCTGGTGCAGAAAGAGCCATAACAATAGCTGTCGCTAATGTGCTGCGGTAAAATGCCTTACTGTTTTTCATGAAGAAATTCTCCATTCTGGTAACTAATTTCAATTTCCCACTTATTTATATTTATGCAGAGATAAAGCCTGCGTCCCTGCATTTACCACCACGGAATACCTGTTGGTATTTCCGTTTTCACGCAATGTCATGGCATTCGTTGTTTCCAATGCATTTCCATCACCGTGAAAATTATTGCTGCTCAGCAGCAGGGCTTCCCGCAATGACATGCTGTCCGGTATTCCCCAACGCTTTTTTAGCGACTGCTCGGTAAGCCATATCTGTCTTATCCCCGTTTTGAGAAATTGCGCACTGTATTCCCAGCTGTGTCCGGCAAGAAGCAACGACAACACCTTCTTTTGCTTTTCCGGGAAGCGTACTGACATGACGATTGTCTTTGTGCGGTTATTCACCTCTTTCATAAAGACAGAGTAACTGTCCATAACTGGCAAAATTTCTGCATGTTTCAGCCCTGAAAACCCACCAGAGGCATTTGCAATACTGATGACACGCTCTACTGACATTCCTGGTTTCAGTAACCTCAGGTTTTTGAGAACGCCAGAAATACTCACATCCGGTGGCAGAAAAAAGGGCGCGACGCACAACACCACCACGAATGAGTGATCCCGATAAAATCGGAACCACATTTCAGCGCATTCGGCAGGTCGCCCTGCCGATATCACGACACTCTGTGGCCTGTGCCGCAATTTATTGCGTAACTCCTCTTCTGTTCTGATGCAGGTAACATTGCCGACAGAACCGGTTGATAGAGCTGCGAACTGCGCTGGTACAATTCCAGAGGGACAGAAAAGAACGAAACGCATCCTTCCCTCACAGATGTCAGTACGCCAGCACGCTGTACAGGCTGTACAGCGTGCCTCCCAATCCTGCAGCCCAGAACAGTAGAAATATTTTGGCTCCTACACTGTAGTGAGTCCGTATGCGCCGCAGTGGGTGGTAGTAACAACGCTGCTGTGTCATAACAATCCTGGTCTTTTTTTAGATATATTTTTTCTTTGTCCGGAAAGTACTTTTCCGGAAATGGCGTCAGAATTTATTGATTCACCAACGGCAACTTTCTCTGGATAAAGGATTCCGGATACCATGTTCTGCACATACTGAGTGAGTCGATGAGCGGAATGTTGTCCGATATATTTTGCATGTAGCCGTATATTCCGTTTCACTCTGCTGTCACCGCATCCCGTATAGAGCAGCCTGAAATCGCTCAGTGTTCTCAGTCCAAGTTTCATTAAAGCCCGTGTGGCAATCGCATGCAGGGTCTTTGAACTGCGTTGTTCATAACGGGCAATCTCACTGAAACTCATGCCCTGCATCAGAATCTTAAGCACGCTCAACTCCCGTGCAGTCAGGAGCCAGAAATCGCTCATATCGCCGGGCAAAGGACGCAGTAACCAGCGGATAATTTGATTCTGATAACGACTCGCTGTCAGCATGGTGCCGATGCGTGGGAAGCCGTTATACAGACTTGCAGCAGGAGCATTATCGAACCAGTCGGAGTCACCGGTCAGGCAGACCTGCCATTGCCCGGCATCACTCCGCAAACGGGCGAGACAAGCCAGAAGAACCAACTCCCCCGAAGGAAGCGAAGGGATATCAGCTAACAGGTAGCCACAGGAGGTCTTTAAAACGAATTCAACCTCTGTAGTGACGTTGCTGTACACCCGCACGATATACCTGTCCGTTGGGATGAGAGACTCCAGTGCCAGCCTGGTGAACTGACAGGCACTGATAATAACCAGAGGCTTCTTCATTCAGACTCGTCCACGCCATTGCTACAAAACCTGACATTTTGATTCAAAATGTCAGGTTTGGTTTAATAGCCTGAATATTTAATTTTCTTGGAATATAAATCTAATTTGTTTGATTTTTATTGTTTTTAATTTTGTGTTATTTAACGATATGGGCGAAAGTCAATCACTGGTATGACCTTTGTGATTAATCATTTCAAATCATAGGGTTATTTTGCTTTAGCTAGAAATATCAACATGTTATGTGTTTTATTTAATTGAATGGGCTGTTTTTTTATGGAAGAATTGAGGAAAACGTAGGAATCTGACATTTTGAATCAGAAGGTACTGTTTTAACGAGGCTTTTTTTTCCACACCCCTTTAAAACGAGCAGCATTACTGGCTGTGTATCTGACAGTATGCTGAATATTTCGATGACCCAGATAATCCTGAAGTAGTCGGGTATCGACACCATTGTCAGCCAGAGCAAAACCACAGGCATGACGTAACATATGAGGATGTGCTTTTACAGCTAATCCTGCACGTTTTCCAGCCTCACGAATGATAGAAAAAAAATGTTGTCTGCTGATAGGGCGGCGTTTCCGGGAGAGAAAAAGCCAGTCTCCTTCAACTCCGTTTTCAATTAACTTCCTCTGCTTAAGCCACAACTTGATCAAATTATATTCATCAGGAAGAAGAGGATGTGTTGTCGAGAAACCATTTTTAATACGCCGAATATTAAGTTGTTTTCCAGATGCATCAATATCGGATAAACGTAAATCAAGAAGTTCACTGGCCCTAAAACCGTGAATGAAAGCCATCATAATTAGACAGCGATTTCTTTCGGGAAAGGACATGCTCTGGGCTGCATCCATCAGCCTGTAGACTTCATCCTGTGTGAGATATTTTCTCGTCATACGCCACCGTGTACAGTTGTAAAAAAAAGAGAGGCACACCCAGATAAGTATGCCTGCAATCAGAACGTTATCGATGTAATCTCATTATCTCATTAATAAGATTTTTTGAATAGTAGTTCTACGCAACAGATTAAATATGAACTATTTATTGTGCAGCTTTTCTACAAGTCATTTTTAATGCGTATTTTTATCTACTATGATGTGAAAAAATAAATATTAAAACTATGAGTGACAGGTCGTGTGGGACGTGTATTACGTCTAATGTTTTAGTAATTTTTATTAGTTTTGAGATATTTAACATCATTTCCTGTGAGATCGCCTTGTTGTGTATCTAATTGATTTTACTTTTGTTTTTTGATACATAAAGTTGGAGGGTAGAAAGTAAGATTAGTTTAATATCAATGATATGAATTTATAAATACATATTATTGCAAGGTGTTCTTTACTTTTCTGGTCGTGAGTAAATCATTGTTAATGGGTTCTGCTCATAAATTTAAAATATTCATTTAAATGATTTTTACTTTTTGTATATCTCAATTTGTTTATTTTGCATTCATTTGATGGAGAGTATTCCAACACTTTTTATTTTTCGCAAAAAACTTATTAACAACTTTTTATTATCAATTGAAAATTAATGTAAACTAAAATGTTAGCGAAGCGATAATCTTGTGCTAAAAAATATTTAAGCATGATGATTAATTAAAGAAGAGTAAAAATAAATCACTGCTAATAAATTATACGAATCGTGTTTAAAGCTCCATGTGGTTTTGGTCTGACTTATTTTTGTACTCGTTACAAGAACCCTTTTCGTATATGCTAACCGTGAGCGGGAATGAACAGGTAACCATAGCCAGGAACATTAGCGGCGTAATTCTTAAGCTGAGTGGTATTTCATCTGTAGTTTATCTGTGCATTCATAGCACCTTCATCAGCCAGATTGAGCAAGTCAGCTTAGAATTTGCTGGCGAGATTGTCACGATGAAGCATGAGAGTTACCTCAGTGTTTTATATAAGGATTCGGTCCTCATAGTAGAACGGTAACTCTCAATCTGATCGGTTCCTGAGTCAGTTCACATCACGACTCATTTTTCCGCTCTCACCGGCATCCCATTTGCCACAAAATATCCCGCCGTGCTCCTCGGCAACGCTTCCTTCCCACGAATCATATCCGCTATTTTCTCGCCAATCATAATCGTCGTGGCGTTCAAATTGCCGGTGATAATTTGCGGCATAATTGACGCATCCACCACGCGCAGGCCTTCCAGCCCGTGTACGCGGCCTTCGCCGTCAACCACAGCCATCTCGTCATAACCCATTTTGCAGGTACCGCACGGATGAAACGCGGTTTCGGCGTGGTTACGCACGAACTCATCGAGCTGCTCATCCGTCTGGCATTCGACACCAGGGCTGATTTCGCGGCCACGGTATTGATCCAGCGCGGGTTGATGCATGATCTCGCGTGTGATGCGAATTGCGTCGCGGAACTCCTGCCAGTCCTGCTCGTGCGACATGTAGTTAAACAGAATTCCCGGATGCTGGTGCGGGTCGCGGGATTTAATCCGCACATGCCCACGGCTTGGCGAGCGCATCGATCCGACATGGCATTGGAAGCCGTGCTCTTTCACTGCGTTCGAGCCGTTATAGTTAATCGCCACTGGCAGGAAATGGTACTGAATATTCGGCCACGCAAATTCCTCACGGCTGCGAATAAATCCGCCTGCTTCAAAGTGGTTGCTGGCACCAACGCCGGTGCCGCCAAACAGCCACTCCGCACCGATTCTCGGCTGATTCCACCACTGCAGGGCAGGGTAGAGGGAAACCGGTTCTTTGCACTCGTATTGCAGATACATCTCCAGGTGATCCTGAAGATTTTCGCCGACGCCGGGTAATTCATGCACCAGCGGAATATCAAACTCCGCCAGCAGTTCAGCGTTGCCGACGCCGGAGCGTTGCAGGATCTGCGGTGAAGCAATCGCGCCTGCACATAACAGCACTTCTTTATTCGCCGCCGCGCGGGTCGGAATGGTGCTGTCGCCTTCCAGCCACTCGACGCCCACCGCGCGTTTGCCGTCAAAAATGATGTGATCGGTCATGGCGTGAGTACGAATGGTCAGGTTAGGGCGCGATTTGGCCTGATCGAGATAGCCACGCGCGGTGCTGGCGCGACGGCCATGCGGCGTGACGGTGCGATCCATCGGGCCAAAACCTTCTTGCTGATAGCCGTTGAGATCGTCCGTGCGTGGGTAGCCTGCCTGCATGCCCGCTTCAATCATCGCTTCAAACAGCGGATTGACGCCGGGTTTGGAGGTGATGACGCTCACCGGGCCATCGCCACCGTGGTAATCGTTCTCGCCCACATCGCGAGTCTCGGCCTTGCGGTAGTAGGGCAGGCAGTCGAGATAACTCCAGTTCTCCAGACCAGGTTCTTGTGCCCAGTTATCGAGAGCCAGCGCATTGCCACGGATGTAGCACATACCGTTGATCAGCGATGAACCGCCCAGACCTTTGCCGCGTCCGCACTCCATGCGGCGGTTGTTCATAAACGGTTCGGGTTCCGTCTCATAGGCCCAGTTGTAGCGTTTGCCCTGTAGCGGGAACGCCAGCGCGGCGGGCATCTGGGTGCGGAAGTCAAAGCGATAGTCCGGGCCGCCTGCTTCAAGCAGCAGCACGGTTGTGTTCGGATCTTCAGTCAGACGGGTAGCGAGAACGTTGCCGGCTGAGCCGGCACCAATAATGATGTAGTCAAATTGCAAATAAACCTCCTGGTTAGAATATGGACTGGAATTTAGCCATCTCAACCTGGATGGACTTCACCTGGGTGTAACTCTGGAGCGTCATCACGCCGTTCTCGCGACCAATGCCGGAGTGTTTGTAGCCGCCAACGGGCATCTCTGCCGGGGATTCGCCCCAGGTGTTGATCCAGCAAATACCCGCTTCCAGCTGATGAATGACGCGATGCGCGAGGTTCAGGTCCGCCGTCACGATACCCGCCGCCAGACCGTAGTCGGTATCGTTAGCGCGGCGAATGACTTCGTCTTCCGACTCGTAGATCAGAATGGACATCACCGGCCCGAAAATCTCTTCTCGCACAATGGTCATATCGTCGCTGCAATCGGTGAACACGGTCGGTGCAACCCATGCGCCGTTATCGAAGCTATCCCCCTTCAGTACATCGCCGCCGCACAGTACGCGCGCGCCTTCCTCTATGCCTTTGGCGATATAGCGCAGCACGTTATCGCGATGCGGGAAGCTGACCAGCGGGCCGAAGTTAGTTTGCGGATCGAAAACGTCGCCCGCGCGAATGCGCTCAACGCGCGCCAGAACCTTTTGTTCAAATGCGGCTTTGCATTTCGTCGGAACGAAGACGCGAGTGCCGTTGGTACACACCTGACCGGAGCTGAAGAAATTCGCCATCATGGCGATATCGGCGGCGAGATCGAGATCCGCATCGTCGAAAACGATCAGCGGTGATTTACCGCCCAGCTCCATGGTCACTTCTTTCAGGGAAGAGGCCGCCGAGTTAGCCATCACTTTTTTGCCGCTGGCGACACCGCCGGTAAATGACACTTTGGCAATGCCCGGATGATCGGTCAGATATTGCCCGGTCTCCGCGCCCACGCCCGGCAACACGTTAAATACACCGTCCGGCAGGCCCGCTTCGCTGTAAATTTCAGCCAGCTTTAACGCGGTAAGCGGGGTGACTTCGCTCGGTTTGAAGATCATCGCGTTACCTGCCGCCAGCGCGGGGGCGGATTTCCACAAAGCAATCTGGATCGGGTAGTTCCATGCGCCAATCCCCGCCACCACACCCAGCGGTTCGCGGCGGGTATAAACAAATGACGTCTCACGCAACGGGATCTGGCTGCCTTCCAGCGCCGGGATCAGCCCGGCATAGTACTCCAGCACGTCCGCACCGGTAACGATATCGACGGTTGAGGTTTCCGAATATGCTTTTCCGGTGTCGAGGGTTTCCAGTTTTGCGAGTTCGTCATTGCGTTCACGCAGAATATCAACGGCCCGACGCAGAATACGCGAGCGCTCCATAGCGGTCATCGCCGCCCAGATTTTTTGCCCTTGTTGGGCACTCTTCACGGCGCGATCGACATCCTCACGCCCGGCGGCCTGCACGGTCGCCAGCACGTTACCGTTGGCCGGGTTAATGGTCTCGAAGGTGCGACCGCTGGTGGCGGAGGTATAACCACCATGTATATAAAGCTGCTGTTCTGCCATTCGGGACATCACGTCTCCTCGGTTAATCGGTGGGTAAATGCTGAGTAATAAAGTGACGGGTCAGCGAGTGTGCGAGAGGTTTATCCAGCGGTTTGCCGCTCAGTGCCGCGCGCAGCCATAATCCGTCAATTAGCGCGGCAAGGCCGTAGCCCGCTTCCTGTGCCTGTTGGCGCGGTAACTCGCGGCGAAATTCGCTCACCAGATTCGACAATAAGCGGCGGCTACTGACCTGCTGCAAGCGATAGAGCATCGGCTGATGCATACTGCTGGCCCAGAAGGCCAGCCAGGCTTTCATCGCCGCACTGCTCACCTGGGTTTCATCGAAGTTTCCGCCAACAATCGCCTGTAATCGCAGCTCTGCACTGCCCTGCGGAAGTGCATGTAATCGATTCAAAACCGCGTCACGCAGCTGACTGGTGATATCGCGCATGGTTGCTTCCAGCAGACCATTTTTGTCCCTGAAATAGTGGCTGATGATCCCCGTAGAAACGCCTGCATGGCGGGCGATCTGCGCGATCGTTGCATCGTGCATGCCCACTTCATTTATTGCTTCCAGCGTGGCGTCGATCAGTTGTCTGCGCCGGATCGACTGCATTCCCAATTTGGGCATTTTCGCCACTCCATTCATCAGCGTTGTTTATCTATTAAAGCGGTTATTGATTGGACGTTCAATATAAAATGTGTCTTAATTGTTACTAATTTGATTTTAAATGGTAACAATAACAGTGGGGATACTGGATGACAGACCTTTCACACAGCAGGGAAAAGGACAAAATCAATCCGGTGGTTTTTTACACTTCCGCCGGACTGATTTTGTTGTTTTCCCTGACAACGATCCTGTTTCGCGACTTCTCGGCCCTGTGGATTGGCCGCACGCTGGACTGGGTTTCTAAAACCTTCGGTTGGTACTATCTGCTGGCGGCAACGCTCTATATTGTCTTTGTGGTCTGTATCGCTTGTTCGCGTTTTGGTTCGGTGAAGCTCGGGCCAGAACAATCAAAACCGGAATTCAGTTTGCTGAGTTGGGCGGCGATGCTGTTTGCTGCCGGGATCGGTATCGACCTGATGTTCTTCTCCGTAGCCGAACCGGTAACGCAGTATATGCAGCCGCCGGAAGGCGCGGGACAGACGATTGAGGCCGCGCGTCAGGCGATGGTCTGGACGCTGTTTCACTACGGCTTAACCGGCTGGTCGATGTATGCGCTGATGGGCATGGCGCTCGGATACTTTAGCTATCGTTATAATTTGCCGCTCACTATCCGCTCGGCGCTGTACCCGATCTTCGGTAAACGGATTAACGGGCCGATAGGTCACTCAGTGGATATTGCTGCGGTGATCGGCACCATCTTCGGTATTGCCACTACGCTCGGTATCGGTGTGGTGCAGCTTAACTATGGCTTGAGCGTGCTGTTTGATATTCCCGATTCGATGGCGGCGAAAGCGGCACTGATCGCCTTGTCGGTGATCATCGCCACTATCTCGGTGACATCCGGTGTCGATAAGGGCATTCGCGTGTTATCGGAACTCAACGTTGCGCTGGCGCTGGGATTGATTCTGTTCGTGTTGTTTATGGGCGACACCTCGTTCCTGCTTAATGCACTGGTGCTGAACGTTGGCGACTATGTGAATCGCTTTATGGGCATGACGCTCAATAGTTTTGCCTTCGACCGTCCGGTTGAGTGGATGAATAACTGGACGCTCTTCTTCTGGGCATGGTGGGTGGCATGGTCGCCGTTTGTCGGCTTGTTCCTGGCGCGTATCTCGCGTGGGCGTACCATTCGCCAGTTCGTGCTGGGCACGTTGATTATTCCGTTTACCTTCACGCTGTTATGGCTCTCGGTATTCGGCAATAGCGCGCTGTATGAAATCATCCACGGCGGCGCGGCATTTGCCGAGGAAGCGATGGTCCATCCGGAGCGCGGCTTCTACAGCCTGCTGGCGCAGTATCCGGCGTTTACCTTTAGCGCCTCCGTCGCCACCATTACTGGCCTGCTATTTTATGTGACCTCGGCGGACTCCGGTGCGCTGGTGCTGGGGAATTTCACCTCGCAGCTTAAAGATATCAACAGCGACGCACCCGGCTGGCTGCGCGTCTTCTGGTCGGTGGCGATTGGCCTGCTGACGCTAGGCATGCTGATGACCAACGGGATATCCGCGCTGCAAAACACCACGGTGATTATGGGCCTGCCGTTCAGCTTTGTGATCTTCTTCGTGATGGCGGGGTTGTATAAATCTCTGAAGGTAGAAGATTACCGCCGTGAAAGTGCCAACCGCGATACCGCGCCGCGACCGCTGGGGCTTCAGGATCGCCTGAGCTGGAAAAAACGTCTCTCGCGCCTGATGAATTATCCGGGCACGCGTTACACTAAACAGATGATGGAGACGGTCTGTTATCCGGCAATGGAAGAAGTGGCGCAGGAACTGCGGTTGCGCGGCGCGTACGTGGAGCTAAAAAACCTGCCGCCGGAAGAGGGACAACAGTTGGGGCATCTGGATTTGTTGGTGCATATGGGCGAAGAGCAAAACTTTGTCTATCAGATTTGGCCACAGCAATATTCGGTGCCGGGCTTTACCTACCGCGCACGTAGCGGGAAATCGACCTACTACCGGCTGGAAACCTTCCTGTTAGAAGGCAGCCAGGGCAACGACCTGATGGACTACAGCAAAGAGCAGGTGATCACCGATATTCTCGACCAGTACGAGCGGCACCTTAACTTTATCCATCTCCATCGTGAAGCGCCGGGCCATAGCGTGATGTTCCCGGACGCGTGATTGTTATTGCATAAAACCGCGCCATGTCTGCATATGGCGCGGTTTCTCTTACCTCTTGATACGTTATATCTGTGTACAGTTAAGCCCTTAGTATCGATTGATGATTGCCAGGCAACAGATAATAAAAAAGAAAAGAACTATTGAAGCCCAAAACCTACGCTTGGACTGTTGTGAATGTTCAATAAGCTTAGTCTTATTTAATGTAAATATTGGTGCTAATTTGAAATGACGCTTTATTCATGGGAAACGCGTAGCGCAAATCAACCAAAATCAATGTAACCGTTTGTTGTTTAAGGTTTAATTGTCTGTGTCTGATATTTTATTGATTGTTTTAAATATTGTTTTTATTGTCATTGTTATAATGTTGGCTATCTATTGCTGAATGGATTCAGTCTTAAAAAGCAGGTTGTTAAGGGATTGGCATAGAGTAATGACGTGTATGCATAACCAACATCTTTACTCATTATGTCATTGAATGTTGACGCTATGTGTTTATGAGGTTGAGGTATTTTCAGTTGATCTGGATTGTTAAATTCATATAATGCGCCTTTACTCATGAATGGACGTCAATACGTAGTGGGAAATTATAAATATCGAAATAGTCCAACTACTTCTTTATTACCAAAAATGAGTATCTGAATTTTAATATTGCATTCTTGCGTGATTATCTCCTGAGTTTGACTTGTGATTACCTTTTTAAGGTATTTAGCGTAACTGTTTTTGAGCGAGCATCAGAGGTAAAGATAATCTTCTTGATAGTGATGTGGGATGTTATACGTATGGCATCGCTAATGTTTATGGTTACCCCTTATGTGTGCTCAGGAATCCACAGGTAATCACTCATACTGAACAGCGATAAAAGATAAAAGGTGTGTTCATGAATTCATGTGATTTTCGTGTTTTTCTGCAAGAGTTCGGTACAACGGTTCATTTGTCATTGCCTGGTAGCGTATCCGAGAAAGAACGACTGCTACTCAAGCTGCTGATGCAGGGAATGTCTGTAACAGAAATATCACAGTACAGAAATCGCAGTGCAAAGACCATTTCACATCAAAAGAAACAGCTCTTTGAGAAACTGGGGATTCAGAGCGATATTACTTTCTGGCGGGATATTTTCTTTCAGTACAATCCGGAGATCATATCCGCCACGGGTAATAATAGTCACAAATATATTAATGATAATCACTATCACCATATCGTCACGCCTGAAGCCATCAGTCTGGCGTTGGAAAACCACGAGTTTAAACCGTGGATCCAACCGGTTTTCTGCGCGCAGACTGGGGTACTGACGGGCTGTGAAGTGCTTGTCCGCTGGGAACATCCACAAACGGGAATGATCCCACCGGATCAGTTTATTCCTCTGGCGGAGTCATCCGGTCTTATTGTCATAATGACTCGCCAGCTGATGAAACAGACTGCGGATATTCTGATGCCGGTAAAACATTTGCTGCCGGACAATTTCCATATTGGTATCAACGTCTCGGCGGGCTGTTTTTTGGCTGCGGGATTTGAAAAAGAGTGTCTGAACCTGGTTAAGAAATTAGGTAACGATAAAATCAAGCTGGTTCTTGAGTTGACGGAACGTAATCCTATTCCGGTAACGCCAGAAGCCAGAGCGATATTTGACAGCCTTCATCAGCACAATATTACTTTTGCGCTGGATGACTTTGGTACGGGTTATGCGACCTATCGTTACTTGCAGGCGTTCCCGGTCGATTTTATTAAAATTGACAAGTCGTTTGTGCAAATGGCGAGTGTCGATGAAATCTCCGGTCATATTGTGGACAATATTGTCGAACTGGCGCGTAAGCCTGGTCTGAGTATCGTGGCGGAAGGGGTAGAAACCCAGGAGCAGGCGGATTTAATGATCGGCAAAGGCGTTCACTTTTTACAGGGCTATTTGTACTCTCCGCCAGTACCGGGTAATAAATTTATCTCTGAATGGGTAATGAAAGCAGGTGGTTGATGTAAACCGCTATTCACAGCGCATCGGGAGGTTGGCAGCGATTAATTCTCCCGATGCAGTAAATCCTGATAGATCCCCGTTAATATGCCATTTGGCGCAAATTGTTTTTTAATCCACTGCGTCACCTGACCGGTGGCAGAGTGCTGGGTTGCGAGTAACATGCGTGAATCCTGGCGCGGGTTATGGATTTGTCGGGTAATCAGCAAGGATTGCGCCATCGCCTCACGGACCATGTAATCCGGCAAAAAACCAATTCCTTCACCTAAAATCTGGCACTGACATTTGGTGTTGAAATCTGGCACCAGAATTGACTCCTGCCCATGCAGCAACCAGCCCACTTTTTTATTAATCGTATGCGCGGTGTCCTCCACCATGATATTAGGGTAGAGACGCAGCTGGCTTTCGGCGATCGGCTCCGGCACAAAGGCTAATGGGTGATCCGGGGCGATGGCAAAAGCCCAGCGAATCGCGCCAATCTCCGTGTAATCAATGCCGCCGCCGTCCAGCAGCGTGTCGGGCGCGCCGATGGCGATATTTGCCTGATTATTAATAATCGCATCCCAGACGCCGTTATACACTTCGGTGGTGACGGTAATCTGGCAGGTAGGAAACTGCTTTTTCAGCACCTGTAATAAGCGCGCGGTGTGTTTGGGCGTATAAAGCAGCAGATTAATACAAATGCGCACACGCGCTTCTATGCCCTGCGAAATAGTATCGATACTGCGTTTAATGGCGTGAAAATCATTCAGCAGGTCGGTAGCTTTGCGGAAAAAATAACGCCCGGACTCCGTTAACTCAATGCTGCGGGTACTGCGAGTGAACAGCACCACATCCAGCCCCGTCTCCATACGTTTAATGGTGTAGCTAATGGCGGAAGTGGTTAAACCCAACTCTTCTGCGGCTTTACTGAAGCTGCCAAAACGTGCAGCGGTAGTAAATGCCAACAGATTCTCTTCGGTAAAAATTGAGTTCATTAAACCATTCCCGCCATTATCTAATATGAATTTCTCCAGCCATGACTGTAGAGGTATCGGTTAAAGATAGATAATCATTTTTGAATAACTTTTAATACCCGTCGCGTTTAGTCGTCGCTTCGCTTAATTTTTGTCCGCCGTATTCTGAAATTATCCCCACGCAGTTACCCGCCAGAAAACCCAGCAATGTCACCGTCCAGTTCATCCCGCTGGCAAAAAATAGCGTCATGCCGAGAAAGCCACCTGGAATAAAAGACAGTAACCAGAAACGTCCTTGCCAGACCACTACCGCCGAGAAAGGCACGGTAGTAATCACGCTCGCCCAGAACCCGGAAATCCCACTCACCGAGGCCAGCCAACCGGCAGCCAGCGCGGCGAAAAACGCCCACACCATCCCGGAATAATTAACCGCCAGGCTTCTGATAAACCCCGATTTACCGCCGCCTGCGGCATAAAAACTGCAAAAGGCGACGAAGCCAATAGTTCCTAATAATTCCCATCCCTGAGAGAGCCCGACATGTGAAGACACTAACTGCCAAAGCCCTGCACAAATACCGACGGTGACACCTGTTGCCGTGAGTCCGTTCATCTTGTTCCCCTCTGGTTAGACATGGACGAAAGCTACTCTTACATGTGCAGACTATAGAGAAATAAAACCTGATTGAGTGAAAGGGTATCGGGTCAAAGAAACAAATATTGCACTACCGCACACGGCGAAAAGATTGTTGAACATCATTCAACAAAAAGGCGAAATACGGCGAATTAAATTTAAGCGGGTTCTTTTATCAGATTATCGTTGCTATTCTCAATTCATCGAAAACAGCCACAAAAACCAGGGGAATGTGAATGACTATAAAAAATCTACCTGCCGACTATTTATTGGCTGCGCAACAGGGGGATATCGATAAAGTAAAAACCTGCCTTGCGCTGGGTGTCGACATTAATACCTGCGATCGTCAGGGGAAAACGGCAATTACGCTGGCAAGTTTATATCAGCAATATGCTTGCATTCAGGCATTAATTGACGCCGGAGCGAATATTAATAAACAAGACCTGACATGTTTAAATCCTTTTTTAATTAGCTGTCTGAACGATGATTTAACGCTACTACGAATTATTTTACCGGCTAAACCCGATCTTAATTGCGTAACCCGTTTTGGCGGTGTCGGCCTGACGCCTGCCTGTGAAAAAGGCCATTTAAGTATTGTAAAAGAGCTTTTGGCAAATACGGAGATTAACGTTAACCAGACTAACCATGTTGGCTGGACACCGTTGCTGGAAGCGATTGTGCTTAATGATGGCGGGATTAAACAGCAGGCGATTGTCCAGTTATTGCTGGAACACGGTGCCAGCCCGCATCTGACCGATAAATATGGCAAAACGCCGCTGGAACTGGCGCGGGAACGGGGCTTTGAAGAGATTGCGCAGTTGCTGATCGCCGCAGGTGCATAAACCGGGAGGCTTGTTATCAACACACCAGAAAAACGGTGTGTGTGGGCGCTAACTGCGGATGCTGATTTTCTGGCGCAGCGGGGGCAAGGACAGGTTGAACAGGTCTTTGCCAGAGCGGTAAATATCGCACTCCCGGCTCGCCAGCAGTTGCTGACGCTGCTTTGTGAAGAGTACGACAATGCGCCTAACAGTTGTCGGTTGGCACTCACTCACTTTAATGGTCTGTTCCGGCATGGTGATAAGGTTCAGTTTGACGATCAAGGCATTACGATTGGTCAACATCATCATATAGAGATGAGTCATTGCCAGCGTTGGCTGTCCCCAACCTTGCAAATGACCGCTGTGAATTTTCACCTTATCGCCTGGCAACAGTGGTACGACATTATTCATCAGCACCTGGGGGAAAATGAAACCCTGTTTAATTATCGCGGCGATAATCCGTTTTATCAGGCGTTAAATAAAGAACTACATATTAAACGACGGGCAGTTATTCAGGCCGTAAACGATAAACAAAATATCGCCTCAGCAGTCGCCAGTATGATGGGGTTAGGGATTGGCCTTACGCCATCAGCCGATGATTATCTGACCGGACTGGTACTTATTTTATTTATTTCCGGACATCCGGCGGAAAAATACAAAGAGGAATTTTATCTCGGCCTGCAACGCGGCAGAAATAATACCACGTTATTAAGTGCCATCACGCTGGAAGCCGCATTACAACAACGCTGCCGGGAAAATATTCATCGTTTTATTCACAACATTATTTATGACATCCCTGGGAACGCAACTCAGGCAATAGAAAAAATTAAAGATATTGGCTCCAGTTCCGGCTGCGACATGCTGTATGGCATGGCCGATGGTTGTGCGCTGAGTCAAACCTACGGAGGGAATTATGTCAGTTAAAATAGTCATTAAACCGAATACCTATTTTGATTCTGTCTCGCTGATGTCTATCTCCACGCGTGCAAATAAACTCGACGGCGTCGAGCAGGCATTTGTGGCGATGGCGACCGAAATGAACAAAGGCGTGTTGAAGAATTTAGGACTGCTGACGCCGGAGCTGGAGCAGGCGAAAAACGGCGACCTGATGATTGTCATCAATGGTAAATCGGGTGTGGACAACGAGCAGTTGCTGGCGGAGATTGAAGAACTGTTCAACACCAAAGCGCAAAGCGGCTCGCACGAGGCGCGTTACGGCACTATTGCCAGCGCCAAAAAGCATATCCCGGAAAGTAACCTGGCAGTGATTTCGGTCAACGGTCTGTTTGCCGCTCGCGAAGCGCGTCAGGCGCTGCAAAATGACCTCAACGTGATGCTGTTTTCCGATAATGTCTCAGTTGAAGATGAACTGGCGCTCAAACAGTTGGCCCATGAAAAAGGGCTGCTGATGATGGGGCCAGATTGCGGCACGGCGATTATCAACGGCGCGGCGCTCTGCTTTGGTAACGCCGTGCGTCGCGGCAACATCGGTATTGTTGGCGCATCTGGCACCGGCAGCCAGGAATTGAGCGTCCGTATCCATGAATTTGGTGGCGGCGTTTCACAACTGATCGGCACCGGCGGGCGCGACCTGAGCGAGAAAATCGGCGGCCTGATGATGCTCGATGCCATCAGCATGCTGGAAAACGATCCGCAAACTGAAATCATTGTGCTTATCTCCAAACCGCCTGCGCCTGCGGTGGCCCGCAAAGTGCTGGAACGCGCACGCGCCTGCCGCAAGCCAGTGGTGGCCTGCTTCCTCGGTCGTGGCGAAACGCCAGTGGATGAGCAGGGGCTACAGTTTGCTCGCGGCAGCAAAGAGGCGGCATTGAAAGCGGTGATGCTCTCCGGCGTGAAACAAGAACATCTCGATCTGCATACGCTTAACCAGCCGTTGATTGCGGATGTGCGCGCGCGTCTGCAACCGCAGCAGAAATACATTCGTGGTCTGTTCTGCGGCGGTACGCTGTGTGACGAAACCTTGTTCGCAGTGATGGAAAAACATGGCGATGTCTACAGCAATATCCAGCCCGATCCTGAATTCCGCCTGCAAGATATCAACCGCAGCATCAAACACACCTTCCTCGACTTTGGCGATGATGACTTCACCAACGGCAAGCCGCATCCAATGATTGACCCGACCAACCGTATCAGTCGCTTGATCGAAGAAGCGCGCGATCCAGAAGTGGCGGTGATCGTGATGGATTTTGTGCTCGGATTTGGATCGCATGAAGATCCGGTCGGTTCCACCATCGAGGCGATCAAAGAAGCGAAAGCGATCGCCGCTGCCGAAGGACGCGAGTTGATCATTCTCGCCTATGTGCTGGGCACCGATCTCGATACGCCATCATTAGAACAACAAAGCCAGATGCTGCTTGATGCCGGGGTAATTCTGGCAAGCAGCAGCACCAATACCGGATTGCTGGCGCGTGAATTTATCTGCAAAGGGGAGGAAGCCTGATGAGCCAGTCACTGTTTAGCCAACCGTTGAACGTTATTAACGTCGGTATCGCCATGTTTAGCGATGATCTGAAAAAGCAGCATGTAGAAGTGACCCAACTCGACTGGACGCCGCCGGGGCAGGGCAATATGCAGGTGGTGCAGGCACTGGATAATATTGCCGATTCGCCACTGGCGGACAAAATCGCCTCCGCGAATCAGCAGGCGCTGGAGCGCATTATCCAGTCGCATCCGGTGCTAATCGGCTTTGATCAGGCGATTAACGTGGTGCCGGGCATGACGGCGAAAACCATTCTTCACGCCGGGCCGCCGGTCACCTGGGAAAAAATGTGCGGCGCGATGAAAGGCGCGGTCACCGGAGCGCTGGTGTTTGAAGGACTGGCGAAAGATCTCGACGAGGCGGCTGAGCTGGCGGCTTCCGGGGAGATCACCTTCTCGCCGTGCCACGAGCACGACTGTGTGGGATCGATGGCGGGCGTCACCTCGGCCTCGATGTTTATGCACATCGTGAAAAACAAAACCTACGGCAACATCGCTTATACCAACATGAGCGAGCAGATGGCGAAGATTTTGCGTATGGGTGCCAACGATCAGAGCGTGATTGACCGCCTCAACTGGATGCGCGATGTGCAGGGGCCAATGCTGCGTGACGCGATGAAAATTATCGGCGAGATCGATCTGCGCTTAATGCTGGCGCAGGCGCTGCATATGGGCGATGAGTGCCATAACCGCAATAACGCCGGGACGACGCTGCTGATTCAGGCGCTGACGCCGGGGATTATTCAGGCGGGTTATTCCGTTGAGCAACAGCGCGAAGTGTTTGAGTTTGTCGCCAGCAGCGATTACTTCTCCGGCCCAACGTGGATGGCGATGTGTAAAGCGGCGATGGATGCGGCGCACGGCATTGAATACAGCACCGTGGTGACCACCATGGCGCGTAACGGCGTCGAGTTCGGCCTGCGGGTCAGCGGCCTGCCGGGGCAATGGTTTACCGGCCCGGCGCAGCAGGTCATCGGCCCGATGTTTGCCGGTTATAAGCCGGAAGATTCGGGGCTGGATATCGGCGACAGCGCCATCACCGAAACCTACGGTATCGGCGGATTTGCGATGGCGACTGCACCTGCAATCGTTGCGCTGGTGGGCGGCACGGTGGAAGAGGCTATCGATTTCTCCCGTCAGATGCGTGAAATCACCCTTGGCGAAAACCCCAACGTCACCATTCCGCTGCTCGGTTTTATGGGCGTGCCGTCGGCAATCGACATCACCCGCGTGGGTAGCAGCGGCATTCTGCCGGTGATCAACACCGCCATTGCCCATAAAGATGCGGGCGTCGGCATGATTGGCGCGGGCATTGTGCATCCACCCTTCGCCTGCTTCGAGAAAGCCATTCTTGGCTGGTGCGAACGTTACGGCGTCTGACCTGCAAAGTACGCGTTGTCTCTGCCGGATGCGGCGTGAACGCCTTATCCGGCCTACGAGTGGCACGAGAATTGTAGGCCTGATAAGCGTAGCGCATCAGGCAGTCTGGCGTTGGTCATAACCCCATCACCCTCTGTCGCGGACATAACAACATGAAAGAACTTGTGGTCGTTGCCATTGGTGGCAACAGCATTATCAAAGATAACGCCAGCCAGTCGATTGAGCATCAGGCGGAGGCGGTGAAAGCCGTGGCCGATACGGTGCTGGAAATGCTGGCTTCCGATTACGACATTGTGCTGACCCACGGCAACGGGCCGCAGGTCGGGCTGGATTTACGCCGTGCGGAGATTGCCCACGAGCGCGAAGGGCTACCCTTAACGCCGCTGGCGAACTGTGTAGCGGATACGCAAGGCGGCATCGGCTATCTGATCCAGCAGGCGCTGAACAACCGACTGGCGCGTCACGGCGAGAAAAAAGCCGTCACCGTGGTGACTCAGGTGGAAGTGGATAAAAACGATCCGGGTTTTGCCCATCCCACCAAGCCCATCGGCGCATTCTTTAGTGAAAGCCAGCGTGACGAACTACAAAAGGCAAACCCTGACTGGCGTTTTGTTGAAGATGCCGGACGGGGCTATCGCCGCGTGGTCGCCTCGCCGGAACCGAAACGTATTGTCGAAGCACCTGCCATTAAGGCGCTGATCCAACAAGGCTTTGTGGTGATTGGCGCGGGCGGCGGTGGAATTCCTGTGGTGCGCACCGAAGCGGGAGATTACCAAAGCGTGGACGCGGTTATCGACAAAGATCTCTCCACCGCGCTACTGGCCCGCGAAATTCACGCCGACATTCTGGTGATCACCACCGGCGTCGAAAAAGTCTGTATCCACTTTGGCAAGCCGCAGCAACAGGCGCTCGATCGCGTAGATATTGCCACCATGACCCGCTATATGCAGGAAGGGCATTTCCCACCTGGCAGCATGTTGCCAAAAATCATCGCCAGCCTGACGTTCCTGGAACAGGGCGGCAAAGAAGTGATTATCACCACGCCGGAATGCCTGCCTGCGGCGCTACGCGGCGAAACGGGCACCCATATTATTAAAACCTAAGGACGTAAGATGAAAGAAAACAATAGCCGCCGTGAATTTCTGAGCCAGAGCGGTAAGATGGTCACCGCCGCCGCGCTGTTTGGTACCTCAGTGCCGCTCGCCCATGCGGGGGTAGCTGGCACCCTAAACTGCGAAGCGAACAACACCATGAAAATCACTGACCCGCATTACTATCTCGATAACGTGCTGCTGGAAACCGGTTTTGACTACGAAAATGGCGTGGCGGTACAGACCCGCACGGCGCGCCAGACCGTGGAGATTCAGGACGGTAAAATTGTTGCCCTGCGCGAGAACAAGCAGCATCCGGACGCCACGCTGCCGCACTATGACGCTGGCGGTAAGCTGATGCTGCCCACCACCCGCGATATGCATATTCATCTCGACAAAACCTTCTACGGCGGGCCGTGGCGCTCGCTCAATCGTCCGGCAGGCACCACTATCCAGGACATGATCAAACTCGAGCAGAAAATGCTGCCGGAACTGCAACCGTACACGCAGGAACGGGCGGAAAAACTGATCGATTTATTGCAGTCGAAAGGCACCACTATTGCCCGCAGCCACTGCAATATCGAACCGGTTTCCGGCCTGAAAAATCTGCAAAATTTGCAGGCGGTGCTGGCGCGACGTCAGACGGGCTTCGAGTGTGAGATCGTCGCCTTCCCGCAGCACGGTTTGCTGCTGTCGAAATCAGAACCTTTGATGCGCGAAGCGATGCAGGCAGGCGCACATTACGTCGGCGGGCTGGACCCGACCAGTGTTGATGGCGCGATGGAAAAATCCCTCGACACCATGTTCCAGATTGCGCTGGACTATGACAAAGGCGTCGATATTCACCTGCACGAAACCACGCCGGCAGGCGTGGCAGCCATCAATTATATGGTTGAAACGGTGGAGAAAACGCCGCAACTGAAGGGCAAGCTGACCATCAGCCACGCCTTTGCGCTGGCAACGCTCAACGAACAACAGGTAGATAAACTGGCGCACCGGATGGTGGCGCAGCAAATTTCTATCGCCTCGACGGTGCCGATTGGCACGTTGCATATGCCGCTCAAACAGCTACACGACAAAGGCGTAAAAGTGATGACCGGCACCGACAGCGTTATCGACCACTGGTCACCCTACGGCCTGGGCGACATGCTGGAAAAAGCCAATCTGTACGCGCAGCTCTATATTCGCCCTAACGAACAGAATTTATCCCGCTCGCTGTTTTTAGCCACCGGTGATGTATTGCCGCTAAATGAAAAAGGCGAGCGCGTGTGGCCAAAAGCGCAGGATGACGCCAGTTTTGTGCTGGTGGACGCCTCCTGTTCCGCCGAGGCGGTGGCGCGTATTTCGCCGAGAACGGCGACGTTCCATAAAGGGCAACTGGTGTGGGGGAGTGTGGCAGGTTGATACGAACTTGATATGTCTGCAACGGAGAACAGTAAGAGATTTAAGCCCCAGGGAGTGGGGCGGCCTGAGTATGAGTGTGTCGGCAGAAATGGACATTATCTTTGAAGAATATGCCCTTATTGACGTTGTGTAGATAACTATTTGTCTACGTGAAAATATCATCAGTTTTGCCGATTTTTGTCTTTTACGGATAGCAAATATCACACTTATAGGCGCTCGCCTTATGGGGAACGTTGCTGCTCTGTTTCATTCAGGCTCGCGGCATGTTAGGGCTGGATCGGGTGGTTTAAATATTGGCTATATTCAATGGACGCGTTTTGCCGCGATGACATATCAGGCATCGTCAAATACACATAGCTAATCAGGAGTAAACACAATGAAGATCAAAGCTGTTGGTGCATATTCCGCTAAACAACCGCTTGAACCGATGGATATCACCCGGCGTGAACCGGGACCGCATGATGTCAAAATCGAAATCGCTTACTGTGGCGTCTGCCATTCCGATCTCCACCAGGTCCGTTCGGAGTGGGCGGGGACGGTTTACCCCTGCGTGCCGGGTCATGAAATTGTGGGGCGCGTGGTAGCCGTTGGTGATCAGGTAGAAAAACATGCGCCGGGCGATCTGGTCGGTGTCGGCTGCATTGTCGACAGTTGTAAACATTGCGAAGAGTGTGAAGACGGGCTGGAAAACTACTGTGATCACATGACCGGAACCTATAACTCGCCGACACCGGATGAACCGGGCCATACTCTGGGAGGCTACTCACAACAGATCGTCGTTCATGAGCGATATGTTCTGCGTATTCGTCACCCGCAAGAGCAGCTGGCGGCGGTGGCTCCTTTATTGTGTGCAGGAATCACCACGTACTCGCCGCTACGCCACTGGCAGGCCGGGCCGGGTAAAAAAGTGGGCGTGGTCGGCATCGGCGGTCTGGGACATATGGGGATTAAACTGGCCCACGCGATGGGGGCGCATGTGGTGGCATTTACCACTTCTGAGTCAAAACGCGAAGCGGCAAAAGCCCTGGGGGCCGATGAAGTTGTTAACTCACGCAATGCCGATGAGATGGTGGCTCATGTGAAGAGTTTCGATTTCATTTTGAATACAGTAGCTGCGCCACATAATCTCGACGATTTTACCACCTTGCTGAAGCGCGATGGCACCATAACGCTGGTTGGTGCGCCTGCGACACCGCATAAATCGCCGGAAGTTTTCAACCTGATCATGAAACGCCGCGCGATAGCTGGTTCTATGATTGGCGGCATTCCAGAAACTCAGGAGATGCTCGATTTTTGCGCCGAACATGGCATCGTGGCTGATATAGAGATGATTCGGGCCGATCAAATTAATGAAGCCTATGAGCGAATGCTGCGTGGTGATGTGAAATATCGTTTTGTTATCGATAATCGCACACTAACAGACTGAAAAAAATTAATAAATATCCTGTGGTTTAACATATTAACTTCGCTCTCCTTAACTTTTTAGTTAAGGAGAGCGAAATAATATCAAAGTAGTGGTAAACCTATAGCGTAAATTCAGATTGTTAAATTAACTCTACTACTTTACACGTTAGTTATGAGCGATTTCTGATAGTGTCTGGTTTAATCAGAGCTTTATTATCTGCGACGTTTATTTTTATTTAAGAGAGCCACCTGCAAGTTGTTATTCCACCAGAGAGTGAATCGCAAAGCAGGTCATCATTTCATCTGTATATCTGTATGCCAAATGGCATTCCCCCTCCTTTTTCGCCGATATTTTGTTGTGATCGACGAAGTTTCGCTTAAAAAAGCACCAGCAGTGGTTTCGCAGCTATATGGTGTATAAAAAATGTTCTCATACAGATGTTTTGTGAATGTGTGGGTTGACATTCATATGAAAAAAATCATAATTCCATCATGTTTGTGTGGGGGCTTTTCTGTATCTTACGCATCGCACTCAAGCCTGACAGAAAATATGCTGTAAGGCTCATATCAAAAACCGCCATTAGCTCATCAGGAAGAGCAGACGACAACCAGGATTGTTGTATGGTACGGGGTTCGAGGCCTCGATGGCGGTCCAACTTTTCAAAACTCTTCTGAATCAGATCCCCTTATTATCATCCCTGCAAAGTGGAACATTGCCATTGTTTGGCTATTCAGGACGGGTCAGACCAATGAAAAAGCCCACACAGGGGAGAGTAGGCTGAAATGGGAAGCTAAAGACTCAAGTAAACTTATCGGAAATAAGGACCACGCATTACGGGGGCTATCATCGCCGATGGTTGGGATTCGGCAAATCAGGTTGATTACGTAGAGAGTAAATTATCTGCTCACCGCTGCGTCACCCCTTCGTAAATCAGGCGTAGCGCGAATACACCAATAATTGCACCAATAACCCGACTGGCAACGCGTTGCATACGCCCATAAGCACGACGCACAGCGGGCAAAGAAAACGCCTGGCTTAGAAAGACTCGCCAGATAATTGATGTGAGCACAATCCCCGCCCAGGCCATTAATCGTGCCCATGTTGGTGTTTCGGCATTTAATGTTACTGAGAAAATACTGATAAAAAATAAAACGGTTTGCGGGTTAGAGAGATCGGTAATTAATCCACGGCGGAAAAAGATATACCAGGGGGCACTAATCGGTTGTTGTAGTGTGCTCATTTGCGGTGTTGACTGGCGGCGCATGCTGCACCACGCAAACCATAAGAGATAAGCGCCGCCGACGATTCTGATAAGCGAAAAAATCTCCTCACACTGCGTAATTAGCGTTGCAAGACCAAACAAACCCAACCCGGAATAAAATGCATCGCCCAGCGCCACGCCCAGCCCGGTCAACACCCCCGCGCGTCGACCGGAAGCCAGGCTGGTTTGTACTACCACAAAGAGATTGGCTCCCGGATTAAAAAAAGTAATCACGAACAATCCTACGGTCAGGTAAACGGCGTGCAAAGGATCCATAGTGATTTCATCCATAAATAAGTGAAGTAACTTCATCATATTTCTACCAAAAATAATCGGGTGCGAGAGAGATCACAAAGTGTCTTATTTCCGGTTACTGGCGTTTATGCCCTGACTGAACTAATTATTAATCAACCCAATAATGTGGGTGGGTGATAGTGTGATAACAACTCTGGAGCCGTAATATGAAAATAATCTCTAAAATGTTAGTCGGTGCGTTAGCGTTTGCCGTTACCAATGTCTATGCCGCAGAATTAATGACCAAAGCGGAATTTGAAAAGGTTGCATCGCAATATGAAAAAATAGGTGATATTTCAACCAGTAATGAAATGTCGACCGCAGATGCGAAAGAAGATTTGATCAAAAAAGCCGATGAAAAAGGGGCTGATGTGTTGGTACTGACCTCTGGTCAAACTGACAATAAGATCCACGGCACGGCAAATATTTATAAGAAGAAGTAATTCTGAATCCTATGTAAACATCCCCGATGCGTTAGTTTATCGGTGATCATCATCTATCGAAATTTATGCCGGATAAAGCGTTCGCGCTGCATTCGGCAGTTCAGCTTTTCAGCCGCCGCCAGAACGTCGTCCGGCTGAAACCTAAATAATTCGCCGCTGCTGTTTTATCGCCATTAAATTTCTCCAGTGCCTGTTGTGCTGTCAGCAAGCCTGGAATGGGAGTCTTCGCCGACTCGCGCGCCAGTTCCGGCAGTAGCAGCTGCAAAAATTGCGGCGTTAAATCCGGCGTCGGTTCCACACTTAAAAATAGTGCCAGTCGTTCCATCATATTGCGCAGTTCACGAATATTGCCCGGCCAGTCGTAGCGCAACAGCATGGTTTCGCTTGCCTGTAACCCCTGGCGTAATGCGGCAGAAAACGGGGCGGAGAGCGCCGCCAGAGACACTTTCAGAAAGCTTTCCGCCAGCGGCAGAATATCCGCCACCCGCTCGCGTAGCGGCGGCAGTTGCAGGCGTAAAATACTCAGCCGATAAAACAGGTCACGGCGAAACTGCCCTTGCTGCATATCTTCTTCCAGATTGCAGTGAGTGGCGCTAATGACCCGCACATCCACCGGAACAGGCTGATGCCCGCCGACGCGGGTGACCTCTTTTTCTTCCAGCACCCGCAGCAGCCGAGTCTGCAACGGCAGCGGCATTTCGCCTATCTCGTCAAGAAACAGCGTGCCACCGTGGGCGATTTCAAACAGCCCGGCGCGTCCTCCGCGTCGCGAGCCGGTAAACGCCCCTTCCTCATAGCCAAACAGCTCCGCTTCCAGCAGCGATTCGGCAATCGCCCCGCAGTTGACGGCAACAAACGGATGTGACTTTTTGCCCTGTCGCGCATCGTGGCGGGAAAAATATTCCCGATGAATCGCCTGGGCCGCCAGCTCTTTGCCCGTCCCCGTTTCCCCCTCAATCAACACCGCCGCACTGGAGCGGGCATACAGCAAAATAGTCTGCCGCACCTGTTCCATCTGTGGTGATTGACCGAGCATATCGCCCAGCACGTAACGAGTACGCAGGGCGTTGCGGGTGGCATCGTGAGTGTTATGCCGTAGAGACATGCGCGTCATATCCAGCGCATCGCTGAACGCCTGGCGCACGGTGGCGGCGGAATAGATAAAAATTCCGGTCATTCCGGCTTCTTCTGCCAGATCGGTAATCAGCCCCGCGCCGACCACCGCTTCGGTGCCGTTGGCTTTTAGCTCGTTAATCTGCCCGCGTGCGTCTTCTTCGGTAATGTAGCTACGTTGGTCGAGGCGCAAATTAAAGGTTTTTTGAAACGCTACCAGTGCCGGAATGGTTTCCTGATAGGTGACAACGCCGATAGAAGAGGTGAGTTTTCCGGCTTTTGCCAGCGCCTGTAACACATCGTAGCCGCTCGGTTTAATCAGAATCACCGGTACCGACAGGCGGCTTTTCAGGTACGCACCGTTAGAGCCAGCGGCAATGATGGCGTCGCAGCGTTCGCTGGCCAGTTTCTTGCGGATGTAGGTCACCACTTTTTCAAAGCCAAGCTGAATAGGGGTGATATTCGCCAGGTGATCAAACTCGAGACTGATATCGCGAAACAGCTCGAACAGGCGCGTTACCGATACCGTCCAGATCACCGGTTTGTCGTCATTCAGCCGTGGTGGATGTGCCATAGCGCACCGCAAAGTTAAGAAACCGAATATTGGGTTTAGTCTTGTTTCATAATTGTTGCAATGAAACGCGGTGAAACATTGCCTGAAACGTTAACTGAAACGCATATTTGCGGATTACTTCATGACTTTATTTATAACAAATTGAAATTAAACATTTAATTTTATTCAGTCAATTGTGGCACACCCCTTGCTTTGTCTTCATCAACGCAAATAACAAGTTGATAACAAAGGATGGGCTATGTCTCTACACTCTCCAGGTAAAGCGTTTCGCGCTGCACTGTCTAAAGAAAATCCATTGCAGATTGTTGGCACCATTAACGCCAACCATGCGCTGTTGGCGCAGCGTGCCGGATATCAGGCAATTTATCTCTCCGGCGGTGGCGTGGCGGCAGGGTCGCTGGGGCTGCCCGATCTCGGTATTTCTACTCTTGATGACGTGCTGACAGATATTCGCCGTATCACCGACGTTTGTTCGCTGCCGCTGCTGGTGGATGCGGATATCGGTTTTGGTTCTTCAGCCTTTAACGTGGCGCGTACGGTGAAATCGATGATTAAAGCCGGTGCGGCAGGATTGCATATTGAAGATCAGGTTGGTGCGAAACGCTGCGGTCATCGTCCGAACAAAGCGATCGTCTCGAAAGAGGAAATGGTGGATCGGATCCGTGCGGCGGTGGATGCGAAAACCGATCCTGATTTTGTGATCATGGCGCGCACCGATGCGCTGGCGGTAGAGGGGCTGGATGCGGCGATCGAGCGTGCGCAGGCCTATGTTGAAGCGGGTGCCGAAATGCTGTTCCCGGAGGCGATTACCGAACTCGCCATGTATCGCCAGTTTGCCGATGCGGTGCAGGTACCGATCCTCGCCAACATTACCGAATTTGGCGCAACACCGCTGTTTACCACCGACGAATTACGCAGCGCCCATGTCGCAATGGCGCTCTACCCGCTTTCAGCGTTTCGCGCCATGAACCGCGCCGCTGAACATGTCTACAACATCCTGCGTCAGGAAGGCACACAGAAAAGCGTCATCGACACCATGCAGACCCGCAACGAGCTGTACGAAAGCATCAACTACTACCAGTACGAAGAGAAGCTCGACGACCTGTTTGCCCGTGGTCAGGTGAAATAAAAACGCCTGTTGGTTGTATTCGACAACCGATGCCTGATGCGCCGCTGACGCGACTTATCAGGCCTACGAGGTGAACTGAACTGTAGGTCGGATAAGACGCATAGCGTCGCATCCGACAACAATCTCGACCCTACAAATGATAACAATGACGAGGACAATATGAGCGACACAACGATCCTGCAAAACAGTACCCATGTCATTAAACCGAAAAAATCGGTGGCACTTTCCGGCGTTCCGGCGGGCAATACGGCGCTCTGCACCGTGGGTAAAAGCGGCAACGACCTGCATTACCGTGGCTACGATATTCTTGATCTGGCGGAACATTGTGAATTTGAAGAAGTGGCGCATCTGCTGATCCACGGCAAACTGCCAACCCGTGACGAACTCGCCGCCTACAAAACGAAACTGAAAGCCCTGCGTGGTTTACCGGCTAACGTGCGTACCGTGCTGGAAGCCTTACCGGCGGCGTCACACCCGATGGATGTTATGCGCACCGGCGTTTCCGCGCTCGGCTGCACGCTGCCAGAAAAAGAGGGGCATACCGTCTCTGGCGCACGGGATATTGCCGACAAACTGCTGGCGTCACTTAGCTCGATTCTTCTCTACTGGTATCACTACAGCCACAACGGCGAACGCATTCAGCCGGAAACCGATGACGACTCTATCGGCGGTCACTTCCTGCATCTGCTGCACGGCGAAAAGCCGTCGCAAAGCTGGGAAAAGGCGATGCATATTTCGCTGGTGCTGTACGCCGAACACGAGTTTAACGCTTCCACCTTTACCAGCCGGGTGATTGCGGGCACTGGCTCTGATATGTATTCCGCCATTATTGGCGCGATTGGCGCACTGCGCGGGCCGAAACACGGCGGAGCGAATGAAGTGTCGCTGGAGATCCAGCAACGCTACGAAACGCCGGACGAAGCCGAAGCTGATATCCGTAAGCGGGTGGAAAACAAAGAAGTGGTCATTGGTTTTGGGCATCCGGTTTATACCATCGCCGACCCGCGCCACCAGGTGATCAAACGCGTGGCAAAGCAGCTCTCGCAGGAAGGCGGCTCGCTGAAGATGTACAACATCGCCGATCGCCTGGAAACGGTGATGTGGGAGAGCAAAAAGATGTTCCCCAATCTCGACTGGTTCTCCGCTGTTTCCTACAACATGATGGGCGTTCCCACCGAGATGTTCACACCACTGTTTGTTATCGCCCGCGTCACCGGCTGGGCGGCGCACATTATCGAACAACGTCAGGACAACAAAATTATCCGTCCTTCCGCCAATTATGTTGGACCGGAAGACCGCCAGTTTGTCGCGCTGGATAAGCGCCAGTAAACCTCTACGAATAACAATAAGGAAACGTACCCAATGTCAGTTCAAATCAACAATATTCGCCCGGAATTTGATCGTGAAATCGTTGATATCGTCGATTACGTGATGAACTACGAAATCAGCTCCAGAGTAGCCTACGACACCGCACATTACTGCCTGCTCGACACGCTCGGCTGTGGTCTGGAAGCTCTCGAATATCCGGCCTGTAAAAAACTGCTGGGGCCAATTGTCCCCGGCACCGTCGTACCCAACGGCGTGCGCGTTCCCGGAACTCAGTTTCAGCTCGACCCCGTCCAGGCGGCATTTAACATTGGCGCGATGATCCGTTGGCTCGATTTCAACGATACCTGGCTGGCGGCGGAGTGGGGGCATCCTTCCGACAACCTCGGCGGCATTCTGGCAACGGCGGACTGGCTTTCGCGCAACGCGGTCGCCAGCGGCAAAGCGCCGTTGACCATGAAACAGGTGCTGACCGGAATGATCAAAGCCCATGAAATTCAGGGCTGCATCGCGCTGGAAAACTCCTTTAACCGCGTTGGTCTCGACCACGTTCTGTTAGTGAAAGTGGCTTCCACCGCCGTGGTCGCCGAAATGCTCGGCCTGACCCGCGAGGAAATTCTCAACGCCGTTTCGCTGGCGTGGGTAGATGGTCAGTCGCTGCGCACCTATCGCCATGCGCCGAACACCGGTACGCGTAAATCCTGGGCGGCGGGCGATGCTACTTCCCGCGCGGTACGTCTGGCACTGATGGCGAAAACCGGCGAAATGGGTTATCCGTCAGCCCTGACTGCGCCTGTGTGGGGCTTCTACGACGTCTCCTTTAAAGGCGAATCGTTCCGCTTCCAGCGCCCGTATGGTTCTTACGTGATGGAAAATGTGCTGTTCAAAATCTCCTTCCCGGCGGAGTTCCACTCCCAGACGGCAGTTGAAGCAGCGATGACGCTCTATGAACAGATGCAGGCAGCAGGCAAAACGGCGGCGGATATCGAAAAAGTGACCATTCGCACCCACGAAGCCTGTATTCGCATCATCGACAAAAAAGGGCCGCTCAATAACCCGGCTGACCGCGACCACTGCATTCAGTACATGGTGGCGATCCCGCTGCTGTTCGGGCGCTTAACGGCGGCAGATTACGAGGACAACGTTGCGCAAGATAAACGCATCGACGCCCTGCGCGAGAAGATCAATTGCTTTGAAGATCCGGTGTTTACCGCTGACTACCACGACCCGGAAAAACGCGCCATCGCCAATGCCATAACCCTTGAGTTCACCGACGGCACGCGATTTGAAGAAGTGGTGGTGGAGTACCCAATTGGTCATGCTCGCCGCCGTCAGGATGGCATTCCGAAGCTGGTCGATAAATTCAAAATCAATCTCGCGCGCCAGTTCCCGACTCGCCAGCAGCAGCGCATTCTGGAGGTTTCTCTCGACAGAACTCGCCTGGAACAGATGCCGGTCAATGAGTATCTCGACCTGTACGTCATTTAAGTAAACGGCGGTAAGGCGTAAGTTCAACAGGAGAGCATTATGTCTTTTAGCGAATTTTATCAGCGTTCGATTAACGAACCGGAGCAGTTCTGGGCCGAGCAGGCCCGGCGTATTGACTGGCAGACGCCCTTTACGCAAACGCTCGACCACAGCAACCCGCCGTTTGCCCGTTGGTTTTGTGAAGGCCGAACCAACTTGTGTCACAACGCTATCGACCGCTGGCTGGAGAAACAGCCAGAGGCGCTGGCATTGATTGCCGTCTCTTCGGAAACAGAGGAAGAGCGTACCTTTACCTTCCGCCAACTGCATGACGAAGTGAATGCGGTGGCGTCAATGCTGCGCTCGCTGGGCGTGCAGCGTGGCGATCGGGTGCTGGTGTATATGCCGATGATTGCCGAAGCGCATATTACCCTGCTGGCCTGCGCGCGCATTGGTGCTATTCACTCGGTGGTGTTTGGGGGTTTTGCCTCGCACAGCGTGGCGGCGCGAATTGATGACGCTAAACCGGTGCTGATTGTCTCGGCTGATGCCGGGGCGCGCGGCGGTAAAATCATTCCGTATAAAAAATTGCTCGACGATGCGATAAGTCAGGCACAGCATCAGCCGCGCCACGTTTTACTGGTGGATCGCGGGCTGGCGAAAATGGCGCGCGTTAGCGGGCGGGATGTCGATTTCGCGTCGTTGCGCCATCAGCACATCGGCGCGCGGGTGCCGGTGGCATGGCTGGAATCCAACGAAACCTCCTGCATTCTCTACACCTCCGGCACGACCGGCAAACCTAAAGGTGTGCAGCGTGATGTCGGCGGATATGCGGTGGCGCTGGCGACCTCGATGGACACCATTTTTGGCGGCAAAGCGGGCGGCGTGTTCTTTTGTGCTTCGGATATCGGCTGGGTGGTAGGGCATTCGTATATCGTTTACGCGCCGCTGCTGGCGGGGATGGCGACTATCGTTTACGAAGGATTGCCGACCTGGCCGGACTGCGGCGTGTGGTGGAAAATTGTCGAGAAATATCAGGTTAGCCGCATGTTCTCAGCGCCGACCGCCATTCGCGTGCTGAAAAAATTCCCTACCGCTGAAATTCGCAAACACGATCTTTCGTCGCTGGAAGTGCTCTATCTGGCTGGAGAACCGCTGGACGAGCCGACCGCCAGTTGGGTGAGCAATACGCTGGATGTGCCGGTCATCGACAACTACTGGCAGACCGAATCCGGCTGGCCGATTATGGCGATTGCTCGCGGTCTGGATGACAGGCCGACGCGTCTGGGAAGCCCCGGCGTGCCGATGTATGGCTATAACGTGCAGTTGCTCAATGAAGTCACCGGCGAACCGTGTGGCGTCAATGAGAAAGGGATGCTGGTGGTGGAGGGGCCATTGCCGCCAGGCTGTATTCAGACCATCTGGGGCGACGACGACCGCTTTGTGAAGACGTACTGGTCGTTGTTTTCCCGTCCGGTGTACGCCACTTTTGACTGGGGTATCCGTGATGCTGACGGCTATCACTTTATCCTGGGGCGTACTGATGATGTGATTAACGTTGCCGGGCATCGGCTGGGGACGCGTGAGATTGAAGAGAGTATCTCCAGTCATCCGGGCGTTGCCGAAGTGGCGGTGGTTGGGGTGAAAGATGCGCTGAAAGGGCAGGTGGCGGTGGCGTTTGTCATTCCGAAAGAGAGCGACAGTCTGGAAGACCGTGAGGTGGCGCACTCGCAAGAGAAGGCGATTATGGCGCTGGTGGACAGCCAGATTGGCAACTTTGGCCGCCCGGCGCACGTCTGGTTTGTCTCGCAATTGCCAAAAACGCGATCCGGAAAAATGCTGCGCCGCACGATCCAGGCGATTTGCGAAGGACGCGATCCTGGGGATCTGACGACCATTGATGATCCGGCGTCGTTGGATCAGATCCGCCAGGCGATGGAAGAGTAGGTCGGATAAGGCGCTCGCGCCGCATCCGACACCGTGCGCAGATGCCTGATGCGACGCTGACGCGTCTTATCATGCCTACAGGCCTGAACCGTAGGTCGGATAAGGCGCTCGCGCCGCATCCGACACCATGCGCAGATGCCTGATGCGACGCTGACGCGTCTTATCATGCCTACCCACTGTTTTTACACAGATAAGTTTCCCCCGCCTTTTTGTACTCATTCATATAAGAAATATATCCCCATACGAAAACGATTGCTTTTTATCTTCAGATGAATAGAATGCGGCGGATTTTTTGGGTTTCAAACAGCAAAAAGGGGGAATTTCGTGTCGCAAGATAACAACTTTAGCCAGGGGCCAGTCCCGCAGTCGGCGCGGAAAGGGGTATTGGCATTGACGTTCGTCATGCTGGGATTAACCTTCTTTTCCGCCAGTATGTGGACCGGCGGCACTCTCGGAACCGGTCTTAGCTATCATGATTTCTTCCTCGCAGTTCTCATCGGTAATCTTCTCCTCGGTATTTACACTTCATTTCTTGGTTACATTGGCGCAAAAACCGGCCTGACCACCCATCTTCTTGCTCGCTTCTCGTTTGGTGTTAAAGGCTCATGGTTGCCTTCACTGCTGCTGGGCGGCACCCAGGTTGGCTGGTTTGGCGTTGGCGTGGCGATGTTTGCTATTCCGGTGGGCAAGGCAACCGGGCTGGATATTAATTTGCTGATTGCCGTCTCCGGTTTACTGATGACCGTCACCGTCTTCTTTGGCATTTCGGCGCTGACAGTTCTTTCGGTGATTGCGGTTCCGGCTATCGCCTGTCTTGGCGGTTATTCCGTGTGGTTGGCCGTTAACGGCATGGGCGGCCTGGACGCATTAAAAGCGGTCGTTCCCGCACAACCGTTAGATTTCAATGTCGCGCTGGCGCTGGTTGTGGGGTCATTTATCAGTGCGGGCACGCTCACCGCTGACTTTGTCCGGTTTGGTCGTAATGCCAAACTGGCGGTGCTGGTGGCGATGGTGGCCTTTTTCCTCGGCAACTCGTTGATGTTTATTTTCGGTGCAGCGGGCGCGGCGGCACTGGGGATGGCGGATATCTCTGATGTGATGATTGCTCAGGGCCTGCTGCTGCCTGCGATTGTGGTGCTGGGGCTGAATATCTGGACCACCAACGATAACGCGCTCTATGCGTCGGGTTTAGGTTTCGCCAACATTACCGGTATGTCGAGCAAAACCCTTTCGGTGATTAACGGTATTATCGGTACGGTCTGCGCATTATGGCTGTATAACAATTTTGTCGGCTGGTTGACCTTCCTTTCGGCAGCTATTCCTCCGGTGGGCGGCGTGATCATCGCTGATTATCTGATGAACCGTCGCCGCTATGAGCACTTTGCGACCACGCGTATGATGAGTGTCAATTGGGTGGCGATTCTGGCTGTCGCGCTGGGGATTGCCGCAGGCCACTGGTTACCTGGAATTGTTCCGGTCAACGCAGTATTGGGTGGCGCGCTGAGCTATCTGATCCTTAACCCGATTTTGAATCGTAAAACGACAGCAGCAATGACGCATGTGGAGGCTAACAGTGTCGAATAACGCTTTACAAACAATTATTAACGCCCGGTTACCCGGCAAAGAGGGGCTGTGGCAGATTCATTTTCACGACGGAAAAATCAGCGCCATTGATGCGCAATCCGGCGTGATGCCCGTAACTGAAAACAGCCTGGATGCCGAACAAGGTTTAGTTTTACCGCCGTTTGTGGAGCCGCATATTCACCTGGACACCACGCAAACCGCCGGACAACCGAACTGGAATCAGTCCGGCACGCTGTTTGAAGGCATTGAACGCTGGGCCGAGCGCAAAGCGTTATTAACCCATGACGACGTGAAACAACGCGCATGGCAAACGCTGAAATGGCAGATTGCCAACGGCATTCAGCATGTGCGTACCCATGTCGATGTTTCGGACGCAACGCTGACTGCGCTGAAAGCAATGCTGGAAGTGAAACAGGAAGTTGCGCCGTGGATTGATCTACAAATCGTCGCCTTCCCGCAGGAAGGGATTTTGTCGTATCCCAATGGTGAAGCGTTGCTGGAAGAGGCGTTACGCTTAGGGGCAGACGTTGTTGGGGCGATTCCGCATTTTGAATTTACCCGTGAATATGGCGTGGAGTCGCTGCATAAAACCTTCGCCCTGGCGCAAAAATACGACCGTCTCATCGATGTTCACTGTGACGAGATTGATGATGAGCAATCACGCTTTGTCGAAACCGTTGCTGCCCTGGCGCACCGTGAAGGCATGGGCGCGCGAGTCACCGCCAGCCATACTACGGCAATGCACTCCTATAACGGGGCGTATACTTCGCGCCTGTTCCGTTTGCTGAAAATGTCCGGTATTAACTTTGTCGCCAACCCGTTGGTCAATATTCATCTGCAAGGACGTTTCGATACGTATCCAAAACGTCGCGGCATCACGCGCGTTAAAGAGATGCTGGAGTCCGGCATTAACGTCTGCTTTGGTCACGATGATGTCTTCGATCCGTGGTATCCGCTGGGAACGGCGAATATGCTGCAAGTGCTGCATATGGGGCTGCATGTTTGCCAACTGATGGGCTACGGGCAGATTAACGACGGCCTGAATTTAATCACCCACCATAGCGCCAGAACGTTGAATTTGCAGGATTACGGCATTGCCGCCGGAAACAGCGCCAACCTGATTATCCTGCCGGCTGAAAATGGGTTTGATGCGCTGCGCCGTCAGGTTCCGGTGCGCTATTCGGTACGTGGCGGCAAGGTGATTGCCAGCACAAAACCGGCACAAACCACCGTATATCTGGAGCAGCCAGAAGCCATCGATTACAAACGGTAATCGGCTGGGTTACCGCGAGCGTAGTTTATGCCGGATGCGGCGTGAACACCTTATCCGGCCTACGTAGATCACTGAAATTGTAGGCCTGATAAGCGGAGCGCATCAGGCAATTTTGCTTATTTAAACTGAAGACTCAACTTTAAAATCTTTGAAATAATATTGCTTATCCCGGTCGTTTATTTCGCGAATAACCCGACAAGGAACGCCTGCAGCCACGACGTTTGGTGGAATGTCTTTTGTGACGACACTACCCGCGCCAATAACAGAATTATCCCCGATGGTGATGCCTGGATTAATAACCACATGACATCCGATCCAGACGTTATTGCCAATCGTTATCGGAAAAGAGTACATCTCTCCGTTTTTTCTCAATTCATGGTGTACCGGGTGTCCCGTAACGGAAAGAGTAACGTTGGGTGCAATCAGTACGTCATCACCGATCGTTACCGTGTAGTCGTCGACAATGGTTAAATTGAAATTTGCATAAAAATTGCGGCCTATATGGATGTTGGAACCGTAAGAGAAATAGACGGGGGGTTCTACCCAGGCGTTTTCCCCTACCGTGGCAAACATTTTTTTAATCAGACTTTCCCTTTTTTCAAATTCTGATGGATGCGAGTGATTAAACTCATACATTAACGTTTTTCCACGAAGTCTTTTTTCAGGTAAGCCTTCGCACATATCGGTAAATAGCTTGCCTGCTTTTATTCTTTCTGTCATCGACATGTTCATTGCGATCATTCCGCCCTGATATGTTGGTCGGATAAGGCGCTCGCGCCGCATCCGACATTGATTGCTTAAGCGACTTCATTCACCTGACGACGCAGTAGAGAAAGCGGGCCGGGGCCGCTAAGCGTGAACACGGAAATTAAGGTGAAGCCCAGCGCCACCAGACCCAGCACCAGATAAGCGCCCTGGAAACCGATGCTTTCATACATATTGCCCGCCAGTACAGACATAAAAATCATCGCCAGTTGCTTAAAGAAGCAGAAACAGACCAGATAAATCGTCGCTGAAAAACGCACTTCAAACTGGCTGGTAATATATTTAAAGCAGCCCACCAGCAGGAACGGTACTTCAAACATATGCAGCGTTTTCAGAATAACCACTTCCAGCGCTGAGGTGGCGAACGATGAGCCAATAATACGTACAGACATAATAGTGCCAGCCAGCAGCAGGGCATTTTTCCCACCGATGCGATTAATGATCAGTGGCGCAAAGAACATAATCGAGGCGTTAAGTAATTCGCCCATTGTCGTTACGTAGCCAAATACCCGCGTACCCTGTTCACCGGTAGCAAAAAACGAAGTAAAGAAATTAGCAAACTGTTGGTCAAAAACATCGTAGGTGCAGGAAACGCCAATAACATACAGTGACAAAAACCACAGTTTTGGCTGTCTGAACAGTTCCAGCGCCAGCTTAAGGCTAAATGCCGAATGGTTGGCACCTACCGCATTGGCAACCGTGGCTGAAGAGGGCGCATCCGTTTTGGCGAAAAAGAGTAAAACGGCGAGGATGAGTGCACAGCCAGAACCCAGCCAGAAAACAAACTGATTATTGATGGTGAACATGATGCCGACAATCGAGGCACACAGCGCCCAGCCAACACAGCCAAACATCCGCGCGCGACCAAATTCGAAATTACTGCGACGGCTGACTTTCTCGATAAATGCCTCTACTGCTGGCGCACCGGCGTTAAAACAAAAGCCAAGATAAATACCACCAACAATCGATCCTACTAAAATGTTGTATTGTAACAGTGGTCCGAAGATAAAAATAAAGAACGGCGCAAACATCACTAACATGCCGGTAATAATCCACAGCAGGTATTTGCGCAGCCCGAGTTTGTCAGAAAGCAGACCAAACAGCGGTTGGAATAATAGCGAGAACAGAGAAATAGCGGCAAAAATAATACCCGTATCACTTTTGCTGATATGGTTGATGTCATGTAGCCAAATCGGGAAAAACGGGAAGTAGGCTCCCATGATAAAAAAGTAAAAGAAAAAGAATAAACCGAACATCCAAAAGTTTGTGTTTTTTAAATAGTACATAATGGATTTCCTTACGCGAAATACGGGCAGACATGGCCTGCCCGGTTATTATTATTTTTGACACCAGACCAACTGGTAATGGTAGCGACCGGCGCTCAGCTGGAATTCCGCCGATACTGACGGGCTCCAGGAGTCGTCGCCACCAATCCCCATATGGAAACCGTCGATATTCAGCCATGTGCCTTCTTCCGCGTGCAGCAGATGGCGATGGCTGGTTTCCATCAGTTGTTGTTGGCTGTAGCGGCTGATGTTGAACTGGAAGTCGCCGCGCCACTGGTGTGGGCCATAATTCAATTCGCGCGTCCCGCAGCGCAGACCGTTTTCGCTCGGGAAGACATACGGGGTATACATGTCTGACAATGGCAGATCCCAGCGGTTAAAACAGGCTGCAGTAAGGCGGTCGGGATAGTTTTCTTGCGGCCCCAGGCCGAGCCAGTTTACCCGCTCTGCGACCTGCGCCAGCTGGCAGGTCAGGCCAATCCGCGCCGGATGCGGTGTATCGCTCGCTACTTCAACACCTACACTGACGACCATCTCGCCGTGTCCATCAATCCGGTAGGTTTTCCGGCTGATAAATAAGGTTTTCCCCTGATGCTGCCACGCGTGGGCGGTCGTAATCAGCACCGCGTCGGCAAGTGTATCTGCCGTGCACTGCAACAACGCCGCTTCGGCCTGGTAATGGCCAGCCGCCTTCCAGCGTTCGACCCAGGCGTTAGGGTCAATGCGGGTCGCTTCACTTACGCCAATGTCGTTATCCAGCGGCGCACGGGTGAACTGATCGCGCAGCGGGGTCAGCAGTTGTTTTTCATCGCCAATCCACATCTGTGAAAGAAAGCCTGACTGGCGGTTAAATTGCCAACGCTTATTACCCAGCTCGATGCAAAAATCCGTTTCGCTGGTGGTCAGTTGAGGGATGGCGTGGGACGCGGAGGGGAGTGTCACGCTGAGGTTTTCCGCCAGACGCCATTGCTGCCAGGCGCTGATGTGTCCGGCTTCTGACCATGCGGTCGCGTTTGGTTGCACTACGCGTACCGTTAGCCAGAGTTGTCCGGCGCTCTCCGGCTGCGGCAGTTCAGGCAGTTCAATCAACTGCTTACCTTGCGGGCCAACATCCAGAGGCACTTCACCGCTTGCCAGCGGCTTGCCATCCAGCGCCACCATCCAGTGCAGGAGCTCGTTATCGCTATGACGGAACAGGTATTCGCTGGTCACTTCGATGGTTCGCCCGGATAAACGGAACTGGAAATACTGCTGTTGGTGTTTTGCTTCCGTCAGCGCCGGATGCGGCGTGCGGTCGGCAAAGACCAGACCGTTCATACAGAACTGGCGATCGTTCGGCGTATCGCCAAAATCACCGCCGTAAGCCGACCACGGGTTGCCGTTTTCATCATATTTAATCAGCGACTGATCCACCCAGTCCCAGACGAAGCCGCCCTGTAAACGGGGGTACTGACGAAACGCCTGCCAGTATTTAGCGAAGCCGCCAAGACTGTTACCCATCGCGTGGGCATATTCGCAAAGGATCAGCGGGCGCATTTCTCCAGGCAGCGAAAGCCATTTTTTGATGGACAATTTTGGCACAGCCGGGAAGGGCTGGTCTTCATCCACGCGCGCGTACATCGGGCAAATAATATCGGTTGCGGAGGTGTCGGCTCCGCCGCCTTCATACTGTACCGGGCGGGAAGGATCGACAGATTTGATCCAGCGATAGAGTGCGTCGTGATTAGCGCCGTGGCCTGACTCATTCCCCAGCGACCAGATGATCACACTCGGGTGATTACGATCGCGCTGCACCATCCGCGTTACGCGTTCGCTCATCGCGGGTAGCCAGCGCGGATCATCGGTCAGACGATTCATTGGCACCATGCCGTGGGTTTCAATATTGGCTTCATCCACCACATACAGGCCGTAGCGGTCGCACAGCGTGTACCACAGCGGATGGTTCGGATAATGCGAACAGCGCACGGCATTAAAGTTGTTCTGCTTCATCAGCAGGATATCCTGTACCATCGTCTGCTCATCCATGACCTGACCATGCAGAGGATGATGCTCGTGACGGTTAACGCCGCGAATCAGCAACGGCTTGCCGTTCAGCAGCAGCAGACCATTTTCAATCCGCACCTCGCGGAAACCGACGTCGCAGGCTTCTGCTTCAATCAGCGTGCCGTCGGCGGTGTGCAGTTCAACCACCGCACGATAGAGATTCGGGATTTCGGCGCTCCACAGTTCCGGATTTTCAACGTTCAGGCGTAGCGTGACGCGATCGGCATAACCGCCACGCTCATCGATAATTTCACCGCCGAAAGGCGCGGTGCCGCTGGCGACCTGCGTTTCACCCTGCCACAAAGAAACCGTCACCCGCAGTTCATCGCGCAGCTCGCCGTACATCTGAACTTCTGCCTCCAGTACCGCGCGGCTGAAATCATCATTAAAGCGAGTGGTAACTTGGAAATCGCTGATTTGCGTGGTCGGTTTATGCAGCAACGAGACGTCACGGAAAATGCCGCTCATCCGCCACATATCCTGATCTTCCAGATAACTGCCGTCACTCCAGCGCAGCACCATCACCGCGAGGCGGTTTTCTCCGGCGCGTAAAAATGCGCTCAGGTCAAATTCAGACGGCAAACGGCTGTCCTGGCCGTAACCGACCCAGCGCCCGTTGCACCACAGATGAAACGCCGAGTTAACGCCATCAAAAATAATTCGCGTCTGGCCTTCCTGTAGCCAGCTTTCATCAACATTAAATGTGAGCGAGTAACAACCTGTCGGATTCTCCGCGGGAACAAACGGCGGATTGACCGTAATGGGATAGGTTACGTTGGTGTAGATGGGCGCGTCGTAACCGTGCATCTGCCAGTTTGAGGGGACGACGACAGTATCGGCGTCAGGAAGATCGCACTCCAGCCAGCTTTCCGGCACCGCTTCTGGTGCCGGAAACCAGGCAAAGCGCCATTCGCCATTCAGGCTGCGCAACTGTTGGGAAGGGCGATCGGTGCGGGCCTCTTCGCTATTTCGCCAGCTGGCGAAAGGGGGATGTGCCGCAAGGCGATTAAGTTGTGTAACGCCAGGGTTTTCCCAGTCACGACGTTGTAATACGACGGCCAGAGAATCCGTAATCATAGTCATAGCTGTATCCTGTGTGAAATTGTTATCCGCTCACAATTTCACACAACATACGAGCCGGACACATAGAGTGTAAAGACTGGGGTGCCTAATGAGTGAGCTGACTCACATTAATTGTGTTGCGCTCACTGCCCGCTTTCCAGTCGGGAAACTTGTCGTGCCAGCTGCATTAATGAATCGGCCAACGCGCGGGGAGAGGCGGTTTGCGTATTGGGCGGAAGGGTGGTTTTTCTTTTCACCAGTGAGACGGGCAACAGCTGATTGCCCTTCACCGCCTGGCCCTGAGAGAGTTGCAGCAAGCGGTCCACGCTGGTTTGCCCCAGCAGGCGAAAATCCTGTTTGATGGTGGTTAACGGCGGGATATAACACGAGCTGTCTTCGGTATCGTCGTATCCCACTACCGAGATATCCGCACCAACGCGCAGCCCGGACTCGGTAATGGCGCGCATTGCGCCCAGCGCCATCTGATCGTTGGCAACCAGCATCGCAGTGGGAACGATGCCCTCATTTAGCATTTGCATGGTTTGTTGAAAACCGGACATGGCACTCCAGTCGCCTTCCCGTTCTGTTATCGGCTGAATTTGATTGCGTGTGAGATATTTATGCCAGCCCGCCAGACGCAGACGCGCCGAGACAGAACTTAATGGGCCTGCTAACAGCGCGATTTGCTGGTGACCCAATGCGACCAGGTGCTCCACGCCCAGTCGCGTACCGTCTTCATGGGAGAAAATAATACTGTTGATGGGAGTCTGGTCAGAGACATCAAGAAATAACGCCGGAACATTAGCGCAGGCAGCTTCCACAGCAATGGCATCCTGGTCATCCAGCGGATAGTTAATGATCAGCCCACTGACGCGTTGCGCGAGAAGATTGTGCACCGCCGCTTTACAGGCTTCGACGCCGCTTCGTTCTACCATCGACACCACCACGCTGGCACCCAGTTGATCGGCGCGAGATTTAATCGCCGCGACAATTTGCGACGGTGCGTGCAGGGCCAGACTGGAGGTGGCAACGCCAATCAGCAACGACTGTTTGCCCGCTAACTGTTGTGCTACGCGGTTGGGAATGTAATTTAGCTCCGCCATCGCCGCTTCCACTTTTTCCCGCGTTTTCGCTGAAACGTGGCAGGCCTGGTTCACCACGCGGGAAACGGTCTGATAAGAGACACCGGCATACTCTGCGACATCGTATAGCGTTACTGGTTTCACATTCACCACCCTGAATTGACTCTCTTCCGGGCGCTATCATGCCATACCACGAAAGGTTTTGCGCCATTCGGCGGGGCTGACGTCGAAGTGAGATTTAAAATGCTGACGCCAGGTCACAAGTGAGAGAAAACCCACGCCAATACACCTACGGCGTTTACAGGTATACTCGCTAAAAATTATTCAGCGGGTTT